>OJSO01001387.1_pt1 | contig 14782 bp, 13 predicted proteins | sample 1599521 | NCBI WGS metagenome assembly OJSO01 (sample SAMN04168659, study PRJEB22393) | human gut metagenome | biome: human gut microbiome; feature: stool | host: Homo sapiens | collected 2014-05-12 | reverse complement strand
ATCCCTAATAATTTCTACTGTTGTAGAAGGTCAAGCACTGCAAGGTATTCCTTTGTTTCCTTGCTTTCGCTGTTTAAAGAGTTGATTTTTTTATCAATATCGGCAAGCTTTTTTTGAAGGTCGGCACGCTCTGTGCTCAATGAAGATTTTTGTGATGCGGCATCGGCAGTGTAAGGCATACTTGTTGTCGCAAAAGAAAAAATCATTAAAAACAAAATACAAAGCTTTGAAAACCTTTTCACAAAAACTTCCCCCTTTTAAAAATACTTTCAGTTATATTTAATTGTAACATATTTATTATTATAAGTAAAATAAAATTTATTACCAAATTTTAAATTTTGCATAAAAAGCGGCTCCCACACGATGCATTATCGTGCGGGAGCCTGAGGAATTATGTTGTTTGTACATTATTTAAGTATTTTGATTGCCCTCAAACGATTATTTTGAGAGAAGTGGAGTTGAAAGGTATCTGTCGCCCGAATCAGGAAGAAGTGCTACAATATTCTTGCCCTTATTTTCAGGTCTTTTAGCAAGTTGGATTGCACCCCAAAGTGCTGCACCCGATGAAATACCTACAAGTGCGCCTTCAAGGCCGGGGAATTCGCCGCCAACCTCAAATGCAGCCTCGTTCGGTACTGTAAGTACCTCGTCATAAATCTTTGTATCGAGCGTATCCGGCACAAAACCTGCACCGATACCCTGAATTTTGTGTGCGCCTGCCTTACCCTCTGAAAGAACGGGTGAGGTTTCAGGCTCAAGAGCTACAATTTTAACATCGGGATTTTGTTCTTTGAGATATTTACCTACGCCCGACACTGTTCCGCCGGTGCCTACACCTGCAACAAAAATGTCTACCTTGCCCTCTGTATCTTTCCAGATTTCCGGACCTGTTGTTTCATAATGAACTTTCGGGTTAACAGGGTTTACAAACTGACCTGCAACGATTGAATCGGGGTTTTGCGCGTGAAGCTCTTCAGCCTTTGCGATTGCGCCCTTCATACCCTTTGCGGCATCTGTGAGAACAAGCTCTGCACCGTATGCTTTCATAAGATTTCTTCTTTCAACGCTCATTGACTCGGGCATTGTAATGACAACCTTAAAGCCCTTTGTAGCCGCATATGCCGCAATGCCTATGCCGGTGTTGCCCGATGTCGGCTCGATGATTGTTGAGCCCTCCTTAAGTTTGCCGGTTGCAACAGCGTCATCAATTATACCTTTTGCGATTCTGTCTTTAACCGAGCCTGCCGGATTGAAATATTCAAGCTTTGCAAAAACATTTGCCTCAAGGCCGTAATGCTTTTCAAAATTTTTAACTCGAACGAGCGGTGTGTTGCCGATTGTGTCTGAAACTGATTGATATAAAGCCATTTTAATTTACCTCGCTTAAAATTTTTAGGGCTGCGGTGCTGCAAATTGTTGTGTTTGCGCTTGCCTTGCTCTTTGTTATGGTCTAATAATATCACTCATTACCTACAAAGTCAATAGGTTTTGTGGATTTTTTTAAAAATTTTTTTCGCGCCGTTTAAACTCCTCAAAAATTCAGCGGATATACTATGTATATAATACTTAAAAAAGCGCACTGTTTACATTTGAATTGCCGCTGTCGGACTCGGTTGCGCAATCGTTTGCAACCGCGATTGTTGCAAGCGAATCGCCGAGTTGTGTAAAGAACGCCGACAAGAGCGAAAGCTCCTGCTGAGATTTGCCCCTTGCAATCGCGCAGGCAACGGCGCTGATGCTTAAATTAAGCTCACACGGTGTCATAAACAGTCCCCTTTTCGTAAATAATAATTTAGCTTTCGCTATGATTGAGCGAGATTAAGCGAGCATTTGCGAGCAATATGAATTTATTTTAATTTCGCTATTGACTATTTTTACCCTCTGTGTTATTATATTCCGGCAATGAAAAATAGATTTTCAAAAAATTAATCGGAGGAAATTGATTATGTCAACATTTATGCCAAAAGCTGACGACATCGAACGCAAGTGGTATGTTATTGACGCAGCAGACAAGCCGCTCGGCCGTGTTGCTGCAGAGGCTGCTACTCTTCTCAGAGGCAAGCAAAAGCCAATTTTCACACCAAATGTAGATTGCGGCGATTTCGTTATTATCATCAACACAGACAAAGCAGTTCTTACAGGCGATAAGCTCAACAAAAAGCTTTATCAACACCACACAGGCTACATCGGTAACCTTAAGGAAGTTAAGTACGGCACACTTATGAAAGAAAAGAGCGATTTTGCTATGCAGCTTGCCGTAAAGGGAATGATTCCTGATACAACTCTCGGCAGAAAGCAGCTCACAAGATGCAAAATCTATAAAAACGCAGACCACAAGCATGAGGCTCAAAAGCCTGAGACTTGGGAAATGTAAGGGAGGTTTTAATTAATGTACGAATCAAATCCTTATTTCTACGGAACAGGCAGAAGAAAAGAATCAGTAGCTCGTGTACGCGTTTATGCAGGCACAGGTAAAATCACAATCAACGGCAGAGATATCGACGATTATTTCGGTCTTGATACACTCAAGCTCATCGTTCGTCAGCCTCTCGCTCTCACAGACACAGCTGAAAAGTTCGACATCGTATGTCGCGTAAACGGCGGCGGTGTTTCAGGTCAGGCAGGTGCTATCCGTCACGGCCTTTCAAGAGCACTTCTTCAGTATGACGAAAATCTTCGCCCTGCACTCAAGAAGGCAGGCTTCCTCACTCGTGACCCTCGTATGAAGGAAAGAAAGAAATACGGTCTCAAAGCCGCTCGTCGTGCTCCGCAGTTCTCAAAAAGATAATCTTTTATCTATCCAAACACTCAGGCAGAAATGCTTGGGTGTTTTTCTTTGCCCTACACTGCGGGTCCTCGCGGCTTGCGCCTCTGCGGCACTCGCTAAAAACAGTCCACCGGACTGTTTTCTTCACGCTCGTACAGTTCTCCAAGAGATAATTATTTTATCTATCCAAACACTCAGGCAGAAATGCTTGGGTGTTTTTCTTTACACTGTACTGCTCCACTTAATTATATACATCATATAATTCGACGGCAAAACTCTTTGCGAGGAGATTTTACAATTTAAAGTATGAATAATATATTTTTAGAGAAGAGTAATAAATGGGACTTATAAGTTAATACCAATTGACTTAAAACAAAATTACTGCAACAATAATAATTGTAAACCATTAAAAGGTGTATTATTATAAAGAGTATATTGGGTAATTTTAAGCAGATGTATCAAGAAAGTGCAAATTATAAAAATCGGTTGGCAACAATTGATGAACGCACCTGCTTCATTTGCAGAAATAATATAAGGAGAAAATATGGAAAACAAATCGGTGGAATTGGATTTTTCGAGCTGTAAATATATCGGCTCTGTTCAAAGAGAGATAAAAGAAAAACTTAATTTGCCCGAATGGTACGGTGAAAATCTTGACGCACTTTGGGACGCGCTTTTCGGCATTGTCGAAACACCGATAAACATTAAAATTATATTCGGCAAAGAATATAACGCCATATATCAACGAGGTCATTAATGTTTTTAACGATGCGGCAGAACAATACAAAGAAATAAAAGTGACTGTTGAAAGGGATTGAGCGAGGCGGATGAGGTGTAATGTATTGCGCTCTTATTTAATTTGGCGTTATTGTTATCTTGCCCCTCATCCGTCAACTGCGTTGACATCTTCTCCCCGGGGAGAAGGCTTTTTGTCGAAATCTCAATGCATACCTCCGTATGGACGAACTGTGTTCGCCCCTACGGCATATCAAACGCAAAAAGCTCCCAGATGGGAGCTTTTTATTTTAAACATTATTTTCTTTGTGCCGAATAATTGACATCTACATTTTTATGGAATGCCATATAGTCATACTGCGGTCGCCAATGGTCGCCGGTTTCGACATTTTCCTTAAATGCCGATTCGTCCGACTCGACCTCTATCGCAGTTACACCGGCGAGATTGCCGTCGGTTTTTGTAACGGTGTCCCAAAACGCATGGTGACCGATATGCTTAACCGACGAGGGGATATACATATAAGTAAGCCCACTGTCATATGTAAACGCATCGGAGCCGATATATTCAAGTCCGTTAGGCAGAGAATTGTAAACATTCTTGAGATTTTGCGAATCTTTATATGTTGTGCCTGTTGCGGCGCTGTCGCGGTATGTATAAAGATTTTGGATAACCGCCTTGAAAATGCCCATGGTTTCAATCGTTTTTACACCCTCGGGGATATACAAATCGGTGATATTGGCATAAGCAAACGAAAGCTCGCCGATTTTTGTCACCGTTGACGGCAAAACATAAGTGCGGACATCCTGATTGTATTTTTCAAGATATTTTTCGTCGTACTTATTTGTTGTGCCCCAAAGGTCCTCCATCTCTGCGCCGGAATCGTCCACCATTTTGGAATGCTGAACACCGTCCTTATCCTTATAGGCATAGCCTGTTTGGAGGCGGAGATACCTGTCATGGTCAATCGGATAAAGGATAATTTCGGTTTTGTCTTTATTATAAAGAACACCGTCCAAATCGCAATAATACGGATTATCATCATCGACATAAATGTTTTGGAGCGCCCAACAACTGTAAATTGCTTTGGCATCTATGCTTTTAACATCCTTGCCGATTGTGATTTGGGTGAGCTTTTCGTCGCAGTTAAAGGCATATTCATAAATTGTCGAAACCGGCTTTGACTTGTCGCCGTCAACATAATCGACAGTCACCTCTGTTGCCTCGCCGGGGTTTGAATATTTTGTCAGCTGATATGACGAATCGTCAAGCTGTTTATAATCAAACTCAGCTCTGTGAACGGCGCGCACACTGAGGAAAATGCTGCACGAAATCGCGATAAGCAAAATCACAATAACGAGGAGCTTTTTGCCCGTTGCTTTTTTATATGACTTATTGATAGCCGGAGCCTGAAGCCCCTCTATCTGATAGCTCCAAATTTCATCATCTGGAATATCAAGTGTATAATCGGCGGCTGTTGCTGCCTCCTCCTTTGCCTCCTGCGCAAGGAAATCGTCATTTGAATTGCTTTTCTTTTTAAAGAGCTTCATCACATCACCTCCGCTGTTTCCTTAACCTCATCCGAGGTTGATTCGTCATCGGTGATTTTTTCGTCATCGTCAACAATTCCGTGCTCTTCGTTATATTTTTTGCGCGTAACCTCCTCGCGGCGACGCAAAACCTCCATAACCTTGTTTTGCTTGTCATCGTCATAATCCCAGAAGAAATAAGGAATTGTCATAAGCAGATAGCCGGCAATGTCAAACAAAATCGGAATAACGATAATTTTTATTCTCGACGAGTCGATAAACAATACATCCCAGTTGCTGTTAAATCCGTATTTGAGGAGCAAAATAGGGATAATAAGGCCGACGAACGAAGTAATCGGACCGGTAAACCAGCCGAAAACGCCTGCGAAATTTTCAAGTCTTTCGCCCGAAAGATACATTTGATAGTCATTGATACGAATATCCATATCGTGGCTGACAGCCGTCGGCACTGTCTTGCACATCTCCATAAGAAACAGCAAAATAACGCTTAAAACGCCGCAAAGCGTGAGTCTGTCGCCGAGGAAAACATAGCAACAAACAATGAGGCTGTATCCGACAGCGCGCGAAAGCTGATAGAAAATCATAATTTGCTTATACGAAAAGCGCTTAATGAAATACGGCGTGAACAAATCGGGCGGAGTACCCGCAAACGAAACAAGTGCCACGATAAGGCTGTATGCAAGACCGCTCAAACGGAATGTGTAAAGATACAAAACCGTTGTGAAAACGAGCATACCGTTTCCGAGCGAATCAAGCAGGCCTACAACAGTAAGCACCCATTTATATTTGTTTCGCATTACGCCGAACATACCGTCCCAGAAATTAATCTGCACCTTTTTTTCAAGCGGCGGCTGAGGTATTCTTTCCTTAATCCTGCCGGCAAAAATCATTGTGAGCGTTGCGAAAACAAAGAATGTAATCGGAATTATGTATTTAAACACGGCAATATCTGCCCAGTCGTTCTTGCACATACCGATGAAAACGGGAAGTAAAATCGCAAGAATCGAATTGAAAAGATGCGAAATTTTAATCGGATACGAGCGGACAAAAATTCTTTCACGGACATTGGGACTGATATTTTGCGTGCAGGTTTCGAGGTTGTTGGCAAAGCCGAAAACATTGTAAACGGCGAACAAAAGGTTTGCCACCCAAACTCTTTGAACGGTGTCGCCGATGTTGTAAAACGGCGCCCAACCGAGAACAAATACCATAATAACCTTCGGCACATAGTCGCAATAAAGCGCGTATTTGTATCTGCCGAATTTCGGAATGAGCTTTTTACGCCAAAAGATATTACGCGCGCCTACCCAGCCGTTGTAAAGTATGTTTGTGCCCAAAATCTTGATTGCCGAGGCGCAACTGATGCCCTCGAGCGAATTGAGATAGTGAACGAGGCGGTTTGACGGGTCGAGAAAAGCCGAAAAATTGCCGAATGTCATGCCAAGCCCGACGGCAATCATCGTGAAATATACGATATACAGCTTTCGCTCCGTCTTTTTGGGAAGAAAACCGAGGTTGTCGCAGACAAACCACCAAATCAAGGTCCAAATATAGCCGAGCGGCATATTGATAATGCTGATTACAGAAAATGAGAGATAAGGCAATTTGTAATGATACATCATCAAATAACAGCTTGCGGCAAAAGTTAAATACTCGAGAGTTTTTGAACCGGCGTAGTTGTTGCCTACGCCGAACACAATGTCAAGATACTCTCTGTAAGGGACATACTTCCCCGGTGCCGGTGTTTTCCAGTGGGTTTTAATCTCGGTGACGAGCTTTCCCACCTTTGAGTTTTCTTTCATAAAATTTCTCCTAAAAATTTAATGCTTAGATATTGTAACATAACTTTAACATAATTTGTATAGTTTATATTAAAATTTATTGTTTTTTTATATTTTTTTGTTTACTTTGCGGTTACATTAAATGAAATGCAGTAAAAAAACGGAATATGCTATATACAAAAATATATATAAATGGTATAATATGAAACACATTGTCATGTATATGAGGGTGATACAATGTCAAAACTTTTGATAAATTTTATAAAGAAACGATACACGGGCAATCAGGCACGCGAGGCTTACGGAATACTCAGCGGCGCTGTCGGAATTTTTTGCAATATAATGCTTTGCGTTGCAAAATTCATTGTCGGCTCATTCTCAAATTCTGTTGCAATAACAGCTGACGCCGTAAACAACCTGTCCGATGCGGCATCGAACGTGGTGACAATCGCAGGCACAAAGTTGTCCAACAAGGCAAGTGACAAGGAGCACCCGTTCGGCCACGGCAGAATTGAATACATATCGGCACTTGTAATTGCGTTTTTGATTTTTCTTATGGGATTTGAGCTTGGCAAAAGCAGTGTTTTAAAAATCATCACACCCGAAGATGTTAAGTTCAGCCCGATTTATATAATTGTGCTTACGGCGGCAATAATTGTCAAACTTTGGATTGGATATTTCAACAACAAACTTTACAAACTGACAAACAATGTAAATTTGAAAGCCGTAAAGCAAGACAGTATTAACGACTGTATATCGACATTTGCAACAATCGTTGCAATAGTTATCGGCGCCGTTTTCGGCTTTGCGCGTGCCGACGGAATCATCGGCGTTTGCGTGGCTGTTTTTGTAGTTCTGTCCGGAGTTGATATTTTAAAGGATGTTTCGGGCAAAATTTTGGGTCAAGCCCCATCAAAGGAGCTTGTAGCGCAAATCGAAAGCGAAATTTTGAGCAACGATTTAATAATCGGCGTTCACGATTTGATTGTGCACGATTACGGCAACGGAAAAATAATCGCCTCGGCGCACGCCGAAGTGCCATCGGACAGCGACATTAATGTTATACACGAGGCAATCGACAGCGTTGAACATAAAATCGCAAGTAATATGAAAATCGACATTTGCATTCATATGGACCCAATCACAATTAATAACGAAGAGGTCAACCGATACAAAGCAATCGTTGCAGACGCTATCAATCAATACAACGCCGATTTCTCGTTTCACGATTTCAGAATGGTGTCGGGCAAAAATCATAAAAACTTGATATTCGACCTTGTCGTGCCGTTTGACTGCAAGGCAGACAAGGAAGAAATAAAAGGCAACATTGCCTCTATCGTGTATAAAACAGCACCTGAGGCACAGCTTGTAATAAATGTTGAACACTCATACATTTAATATACATTAACGGAGGAATTATGAAAAAAATCTGCTTAAACGGAAAATACGATATGATTGACACTGCCGACGGCTCTGTAATTTGCAAGGCGGATATTCCCGGCTCGGATTTCGGCAATATGATAAAAAACGGACTGATTGAAAATCCGCTGAATATGACGAAACCGGAAGAGCTTGTAAAAAGCGTTTATTCAAAAAACATTGCGTTTGAAACAAAGTTTTCGCTTGACGGGGACGATATTGCAAAAAAGCACATTCGCATTTTTGTTGACAAAATCGACACGCTTTGCTCCTGCTTTGTCAACTCAAAGCCTGCATTTAAGAGCAACAACGAGCACATTTCGATTGAAAAGGACATAAAAGCACTTGTAAAAAAAGGTGAAAACACTATTCGTTTTGAAATTGCCGACCCGGTGAAATACATTGAAGATATGCAAAAAAAACACGCCCTGCCGCCTAACAGCAACGGCATAAACGGCGCGCCGTATCTGCGCAAATCAGCATGCCATTTCGGATGGGACTGGGGCCCGTGCGTGCCGTACAAATATCTCGGCAATGTTGAAATTCAGTGTTTTGACAAAAAAATTGAAAATATCGCCGTAAACCAAAAAATCGAGGGCGACACTGCTTTTGTTTCCGTTTTTGCTGACGGAGCGGACAAAATTGCCCTTTTTGCCCCGAACGGCGACGAAATAAAGGGCAATGACGGCGAGTTTGAAATTCAAAACCCCGAACTTTGGTACACAAGGGATTTGAACGAAAAAAACGAGCAGCCGCTTTACACCGTTGAGCTGTCAAACGGCGAGGAAACGGTAACGAAAAAAATCGGTTTGAGAACAGTTGAACTTAACCGCGAAAAAGACGAATACGGCGAAAACTTTCAGCTTGTTGTCAACGGCAAAAGAATTTTTGCAAAAGGTGCAAACCTTATCCCATTTGCCGCAATTCCCGATTTGGCAGACGAAAAGACGGTTGATTACTACATTGATTTGGCTGTAAAATCAAATTTCAACATAATCCGTGTTTGGGGCGGCGCAACATACGCAAACGAATATTTGATGACCAAATGCGACGAAAAGGGCATTTTGATTTGGCAGGATTTTTGCTATGCTTGCCTGTTGTATCCGTTTTATGACGACGAATTTTTACAAAATGTATTGTATGAGGCAGAGCAAAATGTAAAGCGCCAACAGCTTCATCCGTCGCTCGGTCTTTACTGCGGCAACAATGAGATAGAAGCGATGTTTTCATACCTGCCGCGAAACAGCAAAATCATAAAAGCGTATATCGAATTTTTCTATCATCAACTGCCGGAGCACATCAAGGATTATCTCACGGTGCCGTACATTCCGTCATCTCCGCTTGGTGACAAGCCGTTTTCACAAAACACTGCAGACGGCGTGGGCGACACGCATATGTGGAATGTTTGGCACGGCTTAAAGCCGCTTAACTACTACGAAAAGCGATACACAAGATTTTTGTCGGAATTCGGTTTGGAGTCGCTTCCGTCAATGAAAGCAATCAAAACCTTTGCAACGGAAAGTGAATTTGACCTTGCATCGGATGCATTTATGAGCCACCAAAAATGCGAGGGCGGCAACGAAAAAATGATGTTTTATTTAAAGGAGCGTTTTGACGCACCGATACATTTTGAGGATTTGCCGTATCTGACGGGAATTGTGCAGGCAGACTGTATTGAAAGCGCAACGCTCCATTTCAGACGCAACAAGGGCAGATGCAACGGCTCTGTATTTTGGCAATTTAACGATGTTTGGAATTGTCCGAGCTGGTCGGGTGTTGACTTTGAGGGTGTGCCGAAGGCGCTTATGTACAAGGCAAAAGAATTTTTCGCCCCCGTTACCGTTGCATATTCAAACAATGATTTTTATGCAATCAACGACACCCTCAACGACAAAACGGTTGATTTTAAAATCACCGACACAGAGGGCGACATTTACGAGTTCAAATTCAATTTGAAAAGCGACAGCATAAACAAAATTTATTCAAAGCAAATCAAGGTAAACACTGCCGTTAAAGTGTGCTGGGAGGGTGACGAAAGAATTTTCGATAACTTCAAAACCCTTGAAAAAGCAAACATTGCGGTGTGTGCCGAGGGAAATAAAGTTAGGCTCAAATCTGATGTGTTTGCGCGTAATGTTTTTATCGACTGCGACGCAAACGCCGACAAAAACTATTTTTCCATGATGCCGGGCGAAGAGGTAATCGTGACATTCGACAAGGATGTTGACAGCCTCTCGGTCAAATGCGAAAACAATATTGAATTTGAAAAATCGGGCATTAAAAAGAAATTTTCTCAATTTTTCTATCGTTTAAAACCGTTGAATATTGCTAATACATTTTATTACGAGTACAACTAAGTCCGTTAAATAGGACTATGACCTCCTTGTATATTGCAAAATCATTCCGTTCGGGTTACAATGAATTTGCAATCAAGGAGGTCTTAATTATGAATATAAAAAACGCATTAAAAGGTTTGGCACTTTCAATCATTTCACTTGCAGTGGGATTTGCGGCGCTTGCAATTCCGTTTAAACTGTATATGGCATTTTCAGGCGGAACACTTTGGGCATTTTTCGCATTTGAAATTGCGGCATACACATTGCTTGCCTGCGGCTTTATCTGCATTCGCGAAAGACAAAAAGCAAAAAAGAAAAAACGCGAACAGCGTTTTTACGAAAGAAAGCAAAAAATCCGTCAGGTGAAATCCGATTGGATTGATATTGCGGCATAAATCATTTGACAATCGGCGTCATAGGATATATAATACTGATTGTTGATGTTTCCGTAGCTCAGCTGGATAGAGCGACCGCCTCCTAAGCGGTAGGTCGGGTGTTCGAATCACCTCGGGAACGCCAAAAGCACAGCCGAAAAGCCTAGTAAAATCAAGGTTTTTCGGTTTTTTATTTTTGCTCAAAAACAATAAAACTAAAAAATGCAGGAAATCTCATTAGTAAACTCGCCTTCTGCTAACAAGAGCAAATAACGCTAAAATTCTTGCTAATAAATAAGGCGGTCATTATTCCGTGATTTTGTTCGTTCGGCAATGGTAAAGAGATATTTATATCACAAATTTTCACAATCGGTCAACAAACCGGTTTGTGATTATTGACAATAATAACGAGTTATGTATAATATAATTGTATAATTTAAACAATTTGATTAAGGGGTCTATTTATGGAAACGCACGGAATTAAATTTAAGGATAAGCTGGGTTACGCCTTGGGCGATATGGGCGGAATACTCTCGTTCAGCCTTGTTTCTTCGTATTTAACAATGTTTTACACCGATATTTTGGGAATTTCAGCCGCAAGCATAACAATCCTGATGCTTGTTGCCAGAATTTGGGACGCTGTAAACGACCCAATGTGGGGCTCGTTTATAGATTCAAGAAAGCCGACAAAGCACGGCAGATTCAGACCGTATATTTTATGTGCTTCATTTCCGCTTGCTGTGGGTGCGTTTTTAATGTTTTATAAAATCCCCGGATTGTCGAACAATCAATATTTAATCTATGCTTACATTACATATATTTTCTACGGAATGATGTATACCGGCGTTAATATTCCTTATGGCTCTTTGGCAAGCGCCATTACGGATGACGAGATTGAGCGCTCATCTCTTTCAATGTGGCGCTCGGTCGGTGCAGGAATCGGCGGTTTGCCGGCGCAAATCCTTATGCCGCTTATTGTTTACACAACAGTAATCAATTCCGACGGCAGTTCATCAAAAGTGCTTGACGGAACAAAGCTTTCATTGTGCGTAGGCGCAATTTCAATTTTAACAATCATTCTTTTTATTATCCACTTTAAATTAACAAAAGAGCGAATCCAACTTCCGCCGACTCAAAAAACAAGTGATTATAATTTATTGAAAACTGTCGGTGTTCTTGTTAAAAACAAGCCGTTTGTTGTGCTTTGCTTTATTTCAATGTTTCTCATCTGTTTCCAAATGTACACGCAAACATTTTATAACTATCTTTTCAAGAATTACTTTGAAAAGCCGGGACTTTACAGCATTGTTACCATATGCACCTATTTGCCTATGGCGTTATTTTTACCGTTTATGGGTAAGCTCATCAGAAAATTCGGGAAAAAGGAAATTTGCGGTGCGGGCTTAGGCTTTGCCTTTGTTATCAGCGTTTTGATGTTCCTTTTGCGTTTTACCCCGTTTGCTCACAATCCTTATGTTTTTCTCGGACTTGTATTTCTTTCGGGTGCGGGTCAAACCTTCCTTGTGCTTGAGGTTTGGGCGCTTGTCATGGACGTAACGGATTACCAAGAGCTTTTGTCGGGAAGGCGTGAAGAGGGCACAACCTACAGCATTTATTCTTTTGTTCGCAAATTGGGTCAAACAGCCGCAGGCGCAGGCGTTCCGGCAGTACTTGGGGCTATCGGTTATAAAGGCACGCAAGCCGTACAATCGCAGCAGGTTTTAACAAAAATGTTTGATGCGGCAACAATAGTGCCGTCGGTTATTCTTTTGATTATGTTTATTTTAACAACTTTTTGCTATAAGCTGGGTAAATCGGAAATTGAGGATTTGCACAAGCAGCTTTACGGCAATAAAAACGATTGATATACTTAGAGGCATTATTTTATGAAAACAGTTGAATTGCAGACAAAATGCGGAAAAATTAAAGGCATAGACAGCGAAAACTGTCTTGAGTTTAGGGGAATAAAATACGCAAACGCCAAGCGTTGGGAATATCCTCAAACAATCGAAAAATGGCAGGGCATTTTTGATGCAACTTATTTTAAAGAATGCTCATATCAGCACCGTGGTTTTGATGACGATGCAACCGTTAACCCTTTTTATCATTATGAATTTAGAGACGGTTTGGCGTTTACTTACAGCGAGGATTGCCAATATTTGAATATTTATGTGCCTAAAGAGGCGAAAAACTGCCCTGTTTTAATTTTTATTCACGGCGGCAGCTTTACAGGCGGAAGTTCAAACGAGGCGCATATCAACGGCGAAAATTTTGCAAAAAACGGCGTAATTTTTGTTGCGATGAATTACAGACTTAATGCTTTCGGCTTTTGTTCACACCCTGATTTGACCGATGAAAACGGTGTTTGCGGCAATTTTGGACTTTTTGACCAATATGCCGCAATTAAATGGGTTAAGGAAAATATTGCAGCTTTCGGCGGAAACCCGAATAATATTGTGCTTTCCGGTCAAAGTGCAGGCGCTATGAGCGTTGATATTCATCTTTCAAATCCTCTTTGTAAGGGTTGGTTTTCCGGAGCAATAATGATGAGCGGCGGTGGGTTACAGCGCTTTCTTGCAAAACCTTTGACTCCTGAAGAAACAAGAGCTTTTTGGGATAGGATTGTTGAAAACGCAGGAGTTAAAAGTATAGCCGAATTGAAAGAAACGGATAAAGAGGTGCTTTATCGTGCATGGGATAAGGCTTGCAAGGAGGATAAACTCAAAAGCATGATTTACACTCTTCCGGTTTACGACGGAAAAATAATTACAAAATCAAATTTTAACAACCGAACAATTCCTCAAATGCCTAAAATTATCGGTGTTACAAAAAATGACATGGTGCCTGCTGTTTTGCAGGCTGTCGATAAAAAATGGGTTGCCTGTGATAAAAACAGCGATTGCTATATTTATTATTTTGCACGCAGTTTGCCGGGCGATAAAAAGGGGGCTTGGCATTCAAGCGATTTGCTATATGCTTTTTCAACTCTTGATAAAAATTGGCGACCTTTTGAAGCAGTTGATTACGAAATTTCAAATCAACTTGCAAAATCCTTTATTGCTTTTGCAAAAAACGGCAATCCAAATTGCAATGCAATACCAATGTGGAAACCCGGCATGTCTAAAGTTTTGACTTTTTGCGAAAACACAAAGTTGGCACATTGGAATACCCCACAGCTTTTGAAAAATACATTTCTTGGCGGAGCATCGATATAATGAGATTTAATCATATTTTTAAACTTACAAATGAAAATAAAACGCATCGTGAATATAAGTGCAACAATGTTAATATCAATATTGATTTCATAAGCGACAGCGCTTTGCGTGTGGCTGTTTTTAACGATAATGCTAAAATGCTGCCTACATTCACCGTAAACCCAAATAATAATTTATCCTCTTTTGGCAGAAGCAGATTGTCTACGGACGGGTTTGACTGTGTTGCGCCTGTTGTTGAAAAATTTGACAATAAAGAGCAATTTATTCTTGCTTGCGGCGTTACTGTTGACCTCGATTTGAATAATTTTATTTTGTCTTACAGTAAAGAGTCAAAATTTTTGTTCGGGGATAGGCCGCCGCTTGCCTATAATTTTGAAGGCGAATTTGGAAACGGGTCTTATCATTATATTACCCGTGAAGATGACGAGCATATTTTTGGACTTGGCGATAAAAGTGGGCCAATAAATAAAGCAGGCCGGGTTTATCGTATTGAAACAGCAGACAGTATGGGGTTTGATGCAGAAAAAACTGACCCCCTATACAAACACGTTCCGTTTTACATTTGCGAAAATTCTGTTGGTGCTTATGGCATTTATTATGATACAAC
>OJSO01001372.1_pt1 | contig 14949 bp, 10 predicted proteins | sample 1599521 | NCBI WGS metagenome assembly OJSO01 (sample SAMN04168659, study PRJEB22393) | human gut metagenome | biome: human gut microbiome; feature: stool | host: Homo sapiens | collected 2014-05-12 | reverse complement strand
ATCTTCCAGAGAAATATAGAATCTGGATTCTCCCGGATCGCCCTGACGTCCGGCACGTCCACGCAACTGGTTGTCAATACGACGGGATTCATGACGTTCGCTGCCGATGATGCGCAGGCCGCCGGCTGCCACGACCTCGTCATGGAGCTTTTGCCACTGCGACTTCACCTCAGCGATGCGCTGCGCTTTTTCTTCTGCGGAAAGCGTTTCGTCAGCTTCAATCGCACCTACAGCCTTGTTGATGCCGCCGCCGAGCACGATGTCGGTGCCTCGGCCGGCCATGTTCGTGGCGATCGTCACGACGCCGGGACGGCCTGCTTCGAGAACGATCTGGGCTTCCCTGTCATGCTGCTTGGCATTGAGCACGTTGTGCGGAATGCCTTCCTTCGTGAGCATGGAGGAGAGAAGCTCGGAGTTTTCGATCGAGGTCGTGCCGAGAAGTACCGGCTGACGGCGTTCGTAGCAGGCCTTCACGTCGTCGATGATCGCGCGGTACTTTTCGTTGACCGTGCGGTAGACCTTGTCCTGCTCGTCGATGCGGACCATCTTGCGATGCGTCGGCACGACGACCGTTTCAAGGCCGTAGATGTCTTGGAATTCGTAGGCTTCGGTGTCGGCCGTGCCGGTCATGCCGGAGAGCTTCCCGTACATGCGGAAGAAGTTCTGGAACGTGATCGACGCCATCGTCTGGTTTTCCTGCTGGATCTTCACGCCTTCCTTGGCCTCGACGGCCTGGTGAAGACCTTCGCTCCAGCGGCGGCCTGGCATCAGGCGGCCCGTGAACTCGTCGACGATGACGATCTCGCCGTTCTGCACGACGTAGTGCTGGTCGCGGTGGAAGAGCGTGTGCGCACGCAGGGCGGCGTTGAGGTGGTGCATCAGGATGATGTTCTTCGGCGCATAGAGCGACTCGCCCTGCTGCACGAGACCGCGCTCGGAGAGAATCTGCTCGAGATGCTCGTGACCGGCCTCGGAGAGGTAGACCTGATGGGCCTTCTCATCGACCCAATAGTCGCCCTCGCCCTTTTCCTCAGCCTGGCGGGTAAGGAGCGGCGGAATGTCGTTGACGGCACGATAGAGTTCCGTGTTGTCGTCGGCGGGGCCGGAGATGATGAGCGGCGTGCGGGCCTCGTCAATGAGAATCGAGTCCACTTCGTCGACGATCGCATAGTAGAGCGGACGCTGGCGGCGAGCGGCGACGTCGTACTCCATGTTGTCACGCAGGTAGTCGAAGCCGAATTCGTTGTTCGTGCCGTACGTGATGTCGGAGGCATAGGCGGCGCGCTTTTCCTCGTTGTTCTGATTCGAGAGGATCTTGCCGACCGAAAGACCGAGCCAGTTGTAGAGGCGGCCCATCCAGTCCGCGTCGCGGGAGGCAAGGTAATCGTTGACGGTCACGACGTGGCAGCCCTTGCCGGGAAGGGCGTTGAGGTACACGGCGAGCGTGGCGGTGAGTGTCTTGCCTTCGCCCGTGCGCATTTCAGCGATCTTGCCGTCGTTGAGAACCATTGCGCCGATGAGCTGCACGTCGAAGTGGCGCATGCCGAGCACGCGCACGGAGGCTTCACGAACCACGGCAAAAGCTTCGGGGAGGAGCTCGTCGGTCGTCGCGCCCTTGGCGATGCGGTCGCGGAATTCCTGCGTCTTGGCCTTCAACTCTTCGTCCGAGAGCGCCTGCATGGCGGGCTCGAGCTTGTTGATGGCATCGCACTTGCGGCGATATTGCTTGATCAGGCGGTCGTTGCGACTACCGAAGATTTTTGTCAGAAGTTCGTCAAACATTGTGTGTAACCAGAATGGATCTGAGGGCACGGACGGAACCATATGCGGCATGGCCGCGCCGCTCACGCCGGCGCTGTTCCGTGCTACCCTGTTTTCGGTTGCGCCGGAGCCTCCTCCCTGTTGGAAAGGCGTGCGTAGCGCCCCTCCGCAGGCCCCGACCTGCATAGCTGTTGGATTATCGCACAGAATTCCGCCACCTGATTTGTACCTACGGGCTATTCTGTAGGCGTTTTCCTTCTCTTACAACAAGGTCGCAATGTGACACAAGACTTCATCCGCCGAAGAATCGGACGACAGACGATCGACAGCTGCCTCGCCCGCGACGAGCTGCAGCCGCTGATGGCCTCCTACGCGCTTTCAAAGCGCGCAGGCGCAGTCGCAGCCCACGTGCTTCGCCCCTTCAGGATGAGCATCGACTTCACAGATCCCGCCTACTGCCGCGTCGAGGGGCACACGCTCGTGCTTCTGGCTGAAAGCGCCGTCCAACAAAACAGAATCAGACAGCTCACCCCCAGACTGGCCGCCGCCGCAGCAGCGGCGGGTCTTCCCGTCACCGCCGTCGACGCCCGCATCATTCCGAAGCGCCCCGCACCCCAGGCGGGCGTTCCTATTCCGCGGATCGAGCGCGCGCCGTCCGCAGTGGGTGCCGCCGCCATCTCGGGCATTCTTGACGACATCGAGGATCCCGCCCTCAAGGCCACGATGGAAAGACTTCGCAACGTGATCAAGCCCGGCGAGGAAAACCGCCGGCGTCTTCTCGAGGAGCGTCTCGGCAGGGAATCGATCGACCTGAGCACCGAGCGCATGCGCCTCACGACGCTCGTAGCGGACCTGACGCACGGCATCAACGCCGCGATCATCCCCACCGAGGAGGAGGCCAGAGACTATCCGAGACTTGAGGCCGAGCGCGAGCGAAAGCTTGAGCTTCTGGCCGAACAGAAGGACCGCAGGCTTGTCGCCGTGCACAGGCTCGAGCGAATCGACGCCAGACTCGACGCCATCACCCGCGCGCTGGAGCTTCTGCCCTCGGACGCGCAGGCCGCCGAGGCCGCTCTCGTCGCACCCGAAGACGAGGAAGCCCCTCAGGCGCCGCCCGCCGCACCGCGCGTTTCCGCCGCTGCAGCGGCCGCCATCGCGTCGCTCGCGCGCGAAACGCCGTCCCCGCGCATGCGCAAGGCCCTGATGAGCCACATTCCAACCCTCGCTCCCGATGAGGCCCACTACCCCGAGGCCCTTCACGCCGACATCCGCAGAGAGGCCGAACGCCTTTCCATGCTGGAGAATCCGACGCCTGAAAACACGAAGCGCCTTGCGCAGCTTCTGGAAGCCGCCAAGGCGCTGTCGGAGCGTCCGCAGGACGCGCGTGCGATTGCAGAGGGACTTTACGGTCTGACCTGATCGGTCTTCTGCGTCCAGAAGTCGACGGGACAGTCCTCGGCCTTGTCGAACGTCGCCCACTCCCAGGCCGTCTCGTCTGCAAGAAGAGCGCGCAGGAGCTGGTTGTTGAGGCCGTGACCCGACTTGTGCGCAACGTAATGCGCCAGAAGCGGATGACCAAGCACGTAGAGGTCGCCCATTGCGTCCAGAATCTTGTGCTTGACGAACTCGTCGTTCTCGCGCAGGCCGCCCGGATTGAGAATGCGGAACTCGTCCATCACGATGGCGTTCTCGAGCGAACCGCCCTGAGCGAGCCCCATGCGGCGAAGCATCTCCACGTCCTGCACGAAACCGAACGTGCGGGCGCGAGAGACCGCCTGCTCGTACGTGACGCGCGAGAAGTCGACGTCCGCCTTCTGCTCCGTGCGGTCGATCGCAGGATGACCGAAGGCGATGGTGAACGTGAGACGAAAGCCCTCGTGCGGCTCAAGCCTTGCGAGCTTGTCGCCCTCGCGAACCTCGACGGGCTTGAGCACCCGCACGAAGCGCTTGGGCGCGTCCTGCTCGACGATGCCCGCCTGGTGAAGCAGGAAGACGAAGCTCGCCCCCGAGCCATCCATGATCGGAATCTCGGCGGAGTCAACCTCGATGATCACATTGTCGATGCCGAGACCGTTGAAGGCGCTCATCAGATGCTCTATGGTCGCCACGGCGGCCTTGCCGACGTTGACCGTCGTGGCCATGCGCGTGTCGTTCACGTTGAGGGGATGAGCGGGAATCTCGACGGCGGGACGAATGTCCACGCGCCTGTAGAGAATGCCCGTGTCGGGTTCCGCGGGGCGAAGCACGAGGTGCACCTTGCGGCCGCTGTGAAGCCCGATCCCGACGGTCTCGACGGACTGCCTGAGCGTGCGCTGCTTGAACATGAGTGATCTCCGTACGAAAACCGGCGCTTGACGCGCCGGCTTCCTTCTGGGTCCCCGAACGGGCCGTGCCCGACGGAGCGGCTTACTTCAGATAGGTCGGAATGACGAACTTGGACACGTCAACCGCGGCATCCCCCTGCTGAGCGGCGGGTTCGGGCGCAGGGGCCTCCAGCGTCTGGCCGAAGACCGGGGTCTGAAGGCCAGCGGGGGCTTCGGACGAGGCGTTGAAGACTGCGGGAGCCTGAACGCCCGAGCCGGGTTCGTTCGCATCGAGCGGACGGTCGAGGCCGGTCGCCACGAGGGTCACGCGGATCTCGTCGCCCATCTCCTCGGAGATGGCGGAGCCGAAGATCACGATGGCGCTCTTGTGGACGAAGGTGTTGAGCACCGCCATGGCCTCCTTGATTTCGGCAAGCGTGACCGACTCGTTGCCCGTGAAGTAGGCGAGCAGGCCGCGGGCGCCCTGGAGGTTCGCACCTTCGAGAAGCGGACAGGCGATGGCCTTTTCCGCAGCCACGCGGGCGCGGTCCGGACCGGAGGCGGACGCCAGACCGATGATGGCCGTGCCGCGTTCGCTCATGACCGTCTTCAGGTCCTCGAAGTCGACGTTGATGGTGCCAGGCGTGTGGATGATTTCCGCAATGCCCACGCATGCCTTGTAGAGCACTTCGTTGCTCATTTCAAAGCATTCCTTCATCGTGGCGTTCGGGGGGCATTCGCTCTCGAGCTTCTCGTTGAGAATCACGATCATCGAGTCGACCTTGTCCTTGAGGTTCTCGATGCCCTTTTCCGCGCAACGCATGCGACGGCCGCCTTCGAAGCTGAAGGGCTTCGTGACGACGGCAACCGTGAGGATGCCCATTTCCTTGGCGATCTCGGCGATGACGGGAGCAGCGCCCGTTCCCGTGCCGCCGCCCATGCCAGCGGTGATGAAGAGCAGATGCGCGCCGCGGATGGCCTCGGCCACCTGCTCGCGCTTTTCCTGAGCTGCGGCCGCGCCGACTTCAGGCCTGGCACCAGCGCCGAGGCCCGTGGAGCCGAGCTGGATGTTCACGTGCGCACGCGAACGAGACAGGGCCTGATGGTCCGTGTTCGCGGCGATAAATTCGATGCCCTTCGCACCATGCGTGATCATGTGCTCGACGGCATTGCCACCGCCGCCGCCCACGCCGATCACCTTGATGACGGTGTTCAGAGGATCAAGTTCCTGCAGGATCTCAAAAGGCATTTTCTACCCCAAAATGTCGAATTTTTTAATTATGGCGGACTTTTGGCTTTTCTGCTTGCCGGAGCCGCCTCGAACAGCTTCGGCAGGCGGGCTCAGTAGTCCCCGAAAAACACGGTTCTTATCCTTCCCGAAAGGTTCAGGAGAGACGGCGTTCTGTAGCTTCGGCTGTCGCCTGCGGCCCTCGTCTTGTCGGCCGCCATCAACAGGCCTGCGGCAACGCTGGCGTTCGGCCTCATGGAGAGAGCATTCTTCTCATCAAAGCAGAGCGGCGCACCAATGCGCACGGGAACTCCAAACACGTCTCGCGCAACTTCGTCGATGGCGCGAAGGTTCGCGCCTCCGCCCGTGATGATCACGGCATGGACCTTGTCGAGATGGCCCGCCTTCTCGATGACGTCGCGATAGATGCGGAAGAACTCCTTCGCGCGCTCGTACAGGGTCTGCACGATCAGGCTTCGCGAGCAGAGCGGCGTGCCGCGCACATCCTCCAGCGAGGGGCGGACGCTTTCGCCCGGCAGCACGCCGTCCATGCTGCAGCTTCCGAAGCGGATCTTGAGCTCTTCGGCTTGGTCGAGCGACACGCCGAAGATCGTGCTCAGGTCGCGCGTGAAGAATTCCGACCCGAAGGGACGGACGGCCGTCAGAAGCGTCCTGTGCTCGTACACCAGCGTCATCGACGTCGTCTCTGCCCCCATGTCGAGGACGAGCGTGCCGTTGTAGCGGTCGCTTTCCGTACTCACCGCAAGCGCGGCGGCGATCGGATGAGGCTCATATCCCGCAAGTTCGATGCCGGAACGCAGCAAGCTGCGCTTCATGTTCTCGGCGTTCTTCACGGAGCCGTAAACGGCATGATAGTAGGCCGTCACCTTGTCGCCCACCAGACCGACCGGCGTCTGCGAAAACGTATCGCCGCACGAATAGCCCTGCGGGATCATCTTGATGAGCTGCTTGCCCTGACGCAGGCTGTGCTCGCGCGCATTGTTTTCCGCCGCCTCGACGTCCGCGGGCTTCACCTCATTGCCTCGCACGACGGCCGTACCCAGGCAGTTCTCGCTCGTGAGCGAGGAGCCGCCGATGGCGACCCAAGCATTCGAAAGCTCGGGAAGATTGCCTGCGGAGCGCGCCTCGCGCACCGCCGCCTTGATGTCGTCGACGGCGGCATTGAGATCCGTCACGATGCCGTTTCGAACGCCGTGCGAATCCCTGAAGCTGTAGCCGCAGATGCGGTAGAGCCCCTCGCCCTTGGGCGACGGGAGCGCAACGACGCACAGCACCTTGTGGGAGCCGATGTCGAGACCGACAAGATAATCATTCGGGTTGTTCATCGTGCTGTGCGCTCCCAGGCTCTTCGTCCGGGACATCCGTATCCGTTCTCTGTTCGGCTTCCCGCAGTTTTCGAATGGCTTCGCGGTCGGGAAGCGTGGCCGCAAACGCCCTGTCATAGCGCAGGTCGATGGAGGCGGGCGGTCCGTCCATCAGCTCGACGACCCTCGGGTAGGCCGCCGCCAGATCGGCAACCTTCGCCACGATGTTCGTGCCTGCGTCCTCCCTGCCGAGTTCCACGCGCGTTGCGGGAATGTCGCCCGAAGCCATCACGAGGCTCCAGCCGCCGCGATCGCTGCAGGCGACGTCCGTCACCGTCGCGCCGATGGAGCTCAACGCGCGGGAGAACTCCCTGTAGTATCGGGCGATCTGAGCGGTCTGTCCTGCAGGACCGTAGAAGTTGGGCAGCGGATCGGACGGGTTGTCGCGCTCGTCGGGATTGGCGGAAAAGAGCACGCCGTCTGGATCGACAAGACGACCGTCCTCATAGACCGCGAAGGCGCTGTAGGTTTCGACGGCAATGCGAAGGCCGTCGGGCCAGACTCTCCTCACCACGGCACGCTTCACCCAAGGCACCGTCTCGGCCGCCCTGCGGACCTCGTCGAGATCCTCGGTGAAGAAGTTGCCCCGAATGACGGGCTCCACCGCCTGCTTCACGCGCTCGACGGGCACGCGCGCAACATCCCCCTCGACCTCCAGAGTCGAGAAGTCGAAGACGGGCAGATGCATCACCGCATCGGCCGCACGGCCTGCGCCAAGCACAACGACGGCCGCCGCAGCCAGACCGCAGACCGTCTTCGTCCAGAAGCGCAGGCTTGCGCGGCGGGCCTCGCGGGCCTCCTCCTGCGCACGCGCCAGAGCACGCCGCTCGATCGCCTCTTCAGGCGTGACGGCCTCCGCGGGGTTTTCGGGACTCTCAGCCTTCATCCTGCGAAACTCCGTCTGTCATCCGCTCCCGCGCTCAGTCGCAGCGGGCGAGCGACAGAACCTTGAGGCACAGGTCGGCATAATCCATGCCGACCGCACGGGCCGCCATCGGCACGAGCGAATGAGGCGTCATGCCGGGCGACGTATTGATCTCGAGCAGCGCGAAGGAGCCGTCGGCGCGCTGCAGCGCGTCGATGCGGGACCAGCCGCGTGCGCCTACGGCGGCAAACGCACGTTCGCAGAGCGAGCCGAGCGTCGCGGCCGCTTCGTCTTCGAGCTTCGCGGGGCAGTCGTAGTGCACTGCGTCGCCGAAGTACTTGTTGTTGAAGTCGTAGTCGCCTTCAGGAGCGCGGATCTCAATCACGGGAAGCGCACGACCGTCAAGCACGGCGACCGTGAACTCCCTGCCGTGGATGTACTCCTCGACAAGCACCTCGTCGCCGCGGACGCCCGCAGCGTCCTCAAGCGCCTTTCTGAGGGCGGCGACGGTCGGCTCGGCGAGCTTGGTGACGCCGATCGAGGAACCGTCGTGAGCGGGCTTGACCACGAGACCCGTCGCGCCGAGACACGCAATGGCCTCTTCAAGCACGGCGTCGTCCGCCTTCGGATCAATCATGACGCCCTCGGGCACGGGAATGCCCGCACTGCGCCACACGCGCTTCGTCAGATCCTTGTCGATGGCCATGGCGCTCGCCGTAACGCCCGGCCCCGTATACGGGATGCCGAGATAGTTGAGCACGCCCTGAATGGTGCCGTCCTCGCCGAGACGGCCGTGCAGCGCGATGAACGCGCGGTCGAAGCCACCCTTTTCAAGCGTCTCAAGGCTGTCCGTCTTCGGGTCGAACTTGAGGACGTCAACGCCCTTCGACACGAGCGCCTTGTGGACGCCTTCGCCGGACATCAGAGAGACCTCGCGCTCGGAGGAAACGCCGCCCATCAGCAGCACGACACGACCTAAGTTTTCCATCTTCACTAATCCTTTCCGTTCAATTCATTCGATTCAATTCAAAGTTCCCGCGTCACTTCGCGCCGTCGGCGATCGCAGGCGCGACCCTACCGATGGAGCCTGCGCCCATGGTGATGACGACGTCGCCGTCGCGCACCATGCCCGCGATCGCATCGGCCACGCCCTCGACGGGCACGACGACGGGTCGGTGGAAGCCCTTGGCGGCAATGGCTGCGGCAAGATGCTCGCTGTCCGCCCCTTCGATCAGAGCTTCGCCCGCAGGGTAGACCTCGGCGAGCACTAGCCCGTCGATGTCCTCGAGCACGTCGACGAACTGCTCGAAGCAGTCGCGGGTGCGCGTGTAGCGATGCGGCTGGAAAGCGACGATGACGCGCTTTTCGGGCCAGACGCCGCGCACGGCGGCAAGCGTCGCCGCCATTTCATGGGGATGATGACCGTAGTCGTCGATGAGCTTGTAGTGGCCCGTCACACTTCCGTCGGCGGCACGCACGGGAATGTCGCCGTATTGCGTGAAGCGGCGGCCCACGCCGCGGAATTCCGAGAGGCCACGAACAATGGCCTCGTCGGAGACGCCCACCACGGTGGCGATCGCCACGGCGGCCAGAGCATTCCTCACGTTGTGGATGCCTGGCAGGTTGAGTACGACGGGAAGCGGCGGATGATCGGGCCTCAGGATCGTGAAGGCCATCTGCGTGCCGACGGCGCGCACGTCGATCGCGCGCACCTGAGCGTCGGCCGACAGACCGTAGAGAATCACGGGCTTGGTCACGCGCGGACGAATCTCGAGCACATGCTCGTCATCGGCGCAGAGCACGGCCACGCCGTAAAACGGGAGCCTCTCGAGGAAGTCGACGAAGGCGGACTTCAGGTTCTCGAAGCTGTGGCCGTACGTGTCCATGTGATCTTCGTCGATGTTGGTGACGGCGGAAATCACGGGTGTGAGGTTGAGGAATGACGCGTCCGACTCATCCGCCTCGGCGACGAGGAATTCGCCCGTGCCGAGCCTGGCGTTCGCACCCGCGCTGTTGAGACGGCCGCCGATCACGAAGGTCGGATCAAGATCGCCTGCGGCGAGCAGCGACGCAGTGAGCGACGTGGTCGTAGTCTTTCCGTGGGCGCCCGCAATTGCGATTCCGCGGCGAAGACGCATCAGTTCGGCGAGCATCACGGCGCGCGGCACGACGGGAATGCCGAGCTCACGGGCGGCGACGACCTCCGGGTTGTCCTCATGCACCGCCGACGAAATCACCACGGCGTCCGCGCCGCGGATGTGCTTTTTGTCGTGGCCACAGAAGACGCGCGCACCGAGCGACTGCAGGCGCTCGGTGACGGCGCTCTTCGAGAGGTCCGAGCCGCTCACGACGTAGCCGAGATTGAGCATCACCTCTGCGATGCCGCTCATGCCCGCACCGCCGATGCCGACGAAATGCAGATGGTTGACCAAAAACTTCACGCTTGAATCTCCTCAGAGGGCGGGAAAGGGATCCCGCCCGTCAATCCTTTACTTGGCGTCCTGCGCTCCCGTCCTGCGGGCGACGGTTTCGACGATGAGGTTCGCCACGGCCTCGGCGGCCTGCGGACGCGCCGTCGCACGGGCGTTCTTCGCAAGCTCAAGCAGATGGTCGCGGGTGAGCCCCGAGATGAGTTCGGCCATGCGCTCGACCGTAAACTCGGGCTGCGGCACCATGATCGCGGCATGACGCTCGACCATGTACTTCGCGTTGCCCGTCTGATGCGCCGTCGTCTTGGCGACGAACGGAACGAGAATGCTCGCCACGCCCGCCGCGCAAAGCTCGGAGACGCTCGTCGCGCCCGCGCGGCAGATCACCACGTCGCAGTCCTCGTATCGGGCCGCCATGTCGTTGATGAAGGGAACGACCTCGGCCTTGACGCCGAGCTTTTCATAGGCCTCGCGCACGGGCGCGTCGCGGTCCTTGCCCGTCTGATGAACGATGATCGGACGCTGCTCCTGCGGAATGGCCGCAAAGACGGCGGGCATGTTGTCGTTGAAGACCTGGGCGCCGAGGCTGCCGCCGAAGATGAAGACGCGCAGCGGCCCCGTGCGGTTCGCCATGCGGTCCTGCGGGGGTGAGACGGCGACGATCTCCTCACGAACGGGGTTGCCCGTCGTGCGGCCCTTTTCCTTCGCAAACGTCCTCGCGCCGCCGGCAAAGCCGCAGGCGAGCGCGTCGCAGAAGGGAAGTAGCGTATTGGTGGACATCAGCAGGTCCGCATCGCAGTTCATCATCACGAGCGGAAGCTTCCTGCGGTGAGCGGCAAAGCCGAACGGCACGGCGACGTAGCCGCCCGTCGAGAAGACGGCGTCGGGCTTTAGCTCATTGAGAAGCTTCATCGACGCGAAGAATGCGCCGATCAGCTTGAAGCCGCCCTTGATCGCGCCGAGCGGACCGCGGCCGCGCACGCCCTGAAAGTCGAGTGCGTGGAACGGAATGCCGTGGCGCTCCACGAGCCCGCGCTCCATGCCTGCGACCGTGCCGACCCAGGAGATCTTCCATCCCCTGCTGGCCATGACCTTCGCCACGGCAAGGCCGGGCATCACGTGACCGCCCGTACCGGCCGCAAGAATCACCAAATGTTTCGAATCCGTGCTCACACCTGACCTCCGCGCATCAGCATTCTGTTTTCCTTGTCAACGCGCAGCAGCAGGCCGATGGCGATGAGGCCCGAGAGCAAGGCGCTGCCCCCGAAGCTCACGAAGGGAAGCGTCAGACCCTTGGTCGGCAGTAGCCCCGAGGCCACGCCCACGTTAATGAAGACCTGCACGCCGAACCATACGCCGATGCCCTGCGCAAGAAGACCCTGAAAGAATCTTTCCAATTTGATCGACACGCGTCCGATCTCGAACGCATGCCTAATAAGCCAATAGTAAATGAAGAGAACGAGGCAGACGCCCACGAAGCCCGTCTCCTCGGCGATCACCGCCATGATGAAGTCGGTGTGCGCCTCGGGAAGGTAGTAGAGCTTCTCGACCGAGCCGCCGAGGCCCACGCCGAAGAGTTCTCCGCGTCCGAATGCGATCAGGGAGTGCGACAGCTGGTAAGCCTTGTCGAGCACGTGCTCGGGAGCCCAAGGATCCCAGTATGCAAAGATTCTGCCCAAGCGCCACGGCGTGTCGATGATCATCCAGAAGACGAAGCCCACGACGACCGAGATCACAAAAGTGAAGATTTTAAAGGAGAGGCCGCCTAAAAACAGCACGCCCATGATTTCGGCGACGATGACCACCATGGCCCCGAGGTCGGGCTGCTGAATGATGAGGGCCGCAATGGCCACCATGGCGAACGCCATCGGGATGAAGCCCTTCTGGAAGGAATGCATGTATTCCTGCCTCATCACGGCGAACCATGCAGCCATGATCAGAGCCGCGACCTTCATGATTTCCGAGACCTGTAGGTTCATCACGCCCAGACTGATCCAGCGCTTCGCGCCGTTGACGGTTTTGCCGACGCCCGGCAGCAACACGCACACCAGCAGGATGAGCGCCCCGAAGAACACCCAGAGCGCGTAGCGCTGCCAGAAGCTCATCGGAATCTTCGTGACGATCCAGCCCGCGCAGACACCGACGACGATGCTCTGCAGATGCTTCATGACGAAGTAGAGCGCGTCGACGCCGTAACGGGAGTTGTCGGCAAAGACGGACGTGGCGGAGTACACCATGACGGTGCCGATGCCGAGCAGTGCGGCCACGCAGATGATCACCTCAAGGCTCGCGTTCGCACGCTCCTTGAGCGTCGCGACGGCGCGCCCCTGCGTCTGCCAGTCCTCCTTCTTCTTTTTCCGTCCGAAGCTCAGCACGCCTGCTCCTCGGCCGCAATCGCGCGGGCACAGGCAATGAATCGGGCGCTTCGCTCGGCATAGTCCCTGAACATGTCCCAGGAGGCGCAGGCGGGCGAGAGAAGAAGCACGTCTCCCTGCGCATGCCTTGCCCAGAGCCAGTACACGGCTTCCTCAAGCGTCGTCTGACGCGCCATGGGAATGCCCGTAGCGGAAAGCGCCTCCTCGATCAGGGGCGCGTCGCGCCCGATGAGGGCGACGGCGCCAGCCGTGCCTTTCAGGGCTTCGACCAGAGGCGAGAAATCCTGCCCCTTGCCGTCTCCGCCGAGAATGATGAGGATGCGGCGGCCCTGAGCTGCGAAGCCCTTAACGGCAGCGGCCACAGCGCCCACGTTGGTGCCCTTCGAGTCGTCGATGAAGGTAACGCCGTCACAATCGAGCACGCGCTCGACTCGATGCGGCTCGCCCCCGTACGCGGCAAGCGCGGCGAGCGCAGGTCCGACGGGCAGGCCTGCAGCCTCGATGAGGGCGAGCGCGGCAAGTGCGTTCATCGCGTTGTGGCGGCCGGCAATGAGAAGCGACTTTTCAGGGCAGAAGAGCGTGGGCTTAGACGCGCCCTCATCAAGCCTGGAAAGCCACAGCAGGCCGTCAGCCCCTCTGGCGAGGCCGTATTCGCCCGCCTTGACGGGCTCACCGCCGCCGAACGTGCGCACGGGACCTCCCTGTGCAAGACGGAGCGTCTCGGCGTCCTCGCGATTGACGACGCGAACGGTGTCCTGCTTGAAGATGCGCCCCTTCGCCTCGGCGTAGGCCTTCATGTCGCCGTGCCAATCAAGGTGGTCCTCGGTGACGTTCAGAACAGCTGCGGATACGCACTTGAGGCTCGACGTCGTGTCGAGCTGAAAGCTCGAGAGCTCAAGCACCCAGACCTCGGGCAGAACGCCTGCATCGAGCGCCTTGTCGAGCTCGGTCACGGCGTTGGGGCCGATGTTGCCCGCAGCCGTCGCACGACGGCCGCCCTCGGCGGCCATCTTCGTGACCAGCGTCGTCGTGGTCGTCTTGCCGTTCGTGCCGGTCACGCCGATTACGACGGGGCGGTAACCCGTGCGGGCCTCAAGGTCTGCGAGCGCTCTGGCGAAGAGTTCGATCTCGCCCACGACCTCAATGTCGCGGGCCCTGGCGCTCGCGACAAGCGGTGCAGCCGCACCGAAGCGGGTGGAAAGCCCGGGGGACATCACGACGAGCGAAACGCCGTCGAGGAGCGATTCGGGCAGGCCGCCCGTGCGGATTTCCGCATCGGGCATCTCGGCCCCGAGCCTTTGCGCACCGGCGGGCGCCTCGCGCGTGTCGGCCGCGCGGATTTTCCATCCGCGGCGACCGAGATGATGCGCAAAGGCGAGCCCAGAGGCGCCGAGCCCAACGATGAGGGCGGTCTTCTTGTCAACTTCCTGCTTCATGATCAAACTGTCCTTTTCAAACCCCGCGGAACGCCCTGCCCGTCAGCGGATCTTGAGCGTCGAAAGGCCGATGAGCACGAGGATCATCGTGATGATCCAGAAGCGCGTGACGACCTGGGTCTCCTTCCAGCCCTTGAGCTCGAAGTGATGATGGACGGGAGCCATCAGGAAGATGCGCTTGCCGTGGGAGAGGCGGAAGTAGACCGTCTGAATCATGACGGAGAGCGTCTCCACGACGAAGATGCCGCCCATGACGGCGAGCACGAGTTCCTGACGGGTGATGACGGCCATGGTGCCGAGGCAGCCGCCGAGCGCCAGCGCGCCCACGTCGCCCATGAAGACCTGGGCGGGATGGGCGTTGTACCAGAGGAACGCGAGACCTGCGCCGAGCAGGCCCCCTGCGATCACGACGAGTTCGCCCGCCCCCGGAATGTAGGGAAAGATCAGATAGCCCGCATAGTCGGGACGTCCCACGACGTAGGCGAAGATGCCCAGCGCACCGCCCACCATGACGCTCGGAAGGATGGCAAGACCGTCGAGGCCGTCGGTGAGGTTCACGGCGTTGGAGCTGCCGACGATCACCACATACGTGAAGACCATGAAGCCCACCAGGCCGAGCGGAAGGGCGATGTCCTTGAAGCACGGGATGAGAAGGTGAAGGTTGCTCGAGATGTCGAGCGGGAAGCCAGCCTCGACCCAACCCGCAATCGTCTCGGTGAGCGTTCCGCCCGCAGGAACGGAAAGCGCAAATACAAGGTAGAAGGCTGCGGCAAGGCCGATCACGGACTGCCACGAGAACTTCTCCCTCGCGCTCATGCCCTTGGGATTGTGGTGCACGACCTTGCGGTAGTCGTCGATCCAGCCGATGGAGCCGTAGCCGAGCGTCACGAAGAGCACGACCCAGATGAAGCGGTTGGAGAGATCGGCCCAGAGCAGAGTCGAAACCGTGATGGCGAAGAGAATGAGCGCGCCGCCCATCGTCGGCGTGCCGTCCTTGACGAGATGGGTCTTGGGCCCGTCGGTGCGCACGGCCTGTCCGAAATGCAGGTTCTTAAGGCGGGCGATCATCCAGGGACCGAGCGCAAACCCGATCCCCATGGAGGTGAGCGCGGCAAGCACCGCGCGCAGCGTCAGGTAGTTGAAGACGTTGAGGGCCGGGAAACCGTC
>OJSO01001312.1_pt1 | contig 15746 bp, 13 predicted proteins | sample 1599521 | NCBI WGS metagenome assembly OJSO01 (sample SAMN04168659, study PRJEB22393) | human gut metagenome | biome: human gut microbiome; feature: stool | host: Homo sapiens | collected 2014-05-12 | reverse complement strand
CGCCAGCTTGCCGGGCAGGTGCGCGGCTGCGGGCAGTACGAGTTCCGCATCAAGGACAACGGCATCGGCATGAGCCCGGAATTTGCCAAAAAAATCTTTGAGCCGTTTGAGCGGGAGCGCACCTCCACGGTCAGCCGTATCCAAGGCACCGGCCTTGGCATGGCCATCACCAAAAACATCGTGGATATGATGGGCGGCACCATCGAGGTGCAGACAGCGCAGGGCAAGGGCAGCGAGTTTATCATTCGTGTGCCGCTGCGGGTGCAGGCAGAGCACCGCCCGGTGGAAAAGATCACCGAGCTGGAGGGTTTGAAGGCTCTGGTGGTGGACGACGATTTCAACACCTGCGACAGCGTGACAAAGATGCTGGTCAAGGTGGGAATGCGGGCGGAGTGGACCCTTTCCGGCAAGGAAGCGGTGCTGCGCGCGCGGCAGTCCATTGAGATGAGCGATGTCTACCACGCCTATATCATCGACTGGCGGCTGCCGGATATGAACGGCATCGAGGTCACCCGCCAGATCCGCAGCCTGAACGACGATACCCCCATCATCATCCTGACGGCCTATGACTGGTCTGACATTGAGGTGGAGGCAAAGGCCGCCGGTGTGACCGCCTTCTGCTCCAAGCCCATGTTCATATCCGACCTGCGCGAGACCCTGATGAGCGCCCTCGGCCAGAAGCTGACAGATGCGTCGCAGGAGCTTCTGCCGGAAAAGAACGCCGACTTCAAAGGCAAACATATCCTGCTGGTAGAGGACAACGAGCTGAACCGCGAGATCGCGCAGGAGATCCTGCGCGAGTACGGCTTCCGGGTCGATACGGCGGAAAACGGTGCCGCAGCAGTGGAAAAGGTGAGCACCGCAGCGCCGGGCAGCTATGATCTGGTGCTGATGGATGTGCAGATGCCGGTGATGGACGGCTACACCGCCACCCGGAAGATCCGCGCACTGGATGACCCTGCCCGGGCAAAGCTCCCCATCCTTGCCATGACTGCCAACGCCTTCGACGAGGACCGCCGCAACGCATTGGAAAGCGGCATGAACGGCTTTTTGTCCAAGCCCATCGTGATCGGCGATCTCGTGCAGGAGCTGCGCAAAATTTTGTGAGCCAAACGCCTGTCAGACAGAAAATAAATAAAGCACCCGCAACATTCGCTTCCAGAGGACAAGAGCCTCTGCGAAGCCTGCTGCGGGTGCTTTTGCTTTTGTCGGCTGGCAGCCGTTATGATTTCAGTACATCTGCAAGGACCTGCAGCAGATGCGGAATATCCAGCGGCTTTGCAATGTGGCCGTCCATACCGGCCTTCAATGCATTCTGACGGTCTTCTTCAAAGGCATTTGCCGTCATTGCAAAGATGGGGATGCCTGCCTTTGCAGCATCCGGCAGGGCGCGGATCTGCCGCGTCGCCTCGTAACCGTCCATCTTGGGCATCTGGATGTCCATTAAGATCAAATCGTACTGCCCAGGGGCCGCCTGCTTCATCTTCTGGACGGCAATCTCGCCATCCTCAGCAGTGTCTACCGCAAAGCCCGCTTCCTTCAGGATCTCCAGTGCGAGCTCACGGTTCAAGGCATTGTCCTCCACCAGCAAAAGCTTCTTTCCCTTGAGCTCGGAGGCATCTGGCTGCGCTGGCTTACAGGCAGGCTCTGCACCGTACGGTTCTGCCAGCACTCTGAGCAGTTCGGAAAGGAACAGCGGCTTTTCGCAGAAGGCGGTCACTCCGGCAGCGCGGGCTTCCTCTTCAATATCCGTCCAATCGTAGGCCGTCAGAATGATGATAGGGCAGCTTTTCCCGATCACCTTGCGGATCTGCCGCACGACCTCGATGCCGTTCATATCGGGGATGAGCCAGTCGATGATGTAGACGCTGAATTCGTCGCCCTGCTCCATGGCGTATCGGGTGCGGATCACCGCTTCCCGGCCGGAGATCGTCCACTCCGGCCGCATCCCGATCTTGGACAGCATGGTGCTGACGCTCAGGCAGGTGTCGGTATCGTCGTCTGCTACCAATGCGCGCAGCCCTTCCAACTGCGGGAACTGCTTGGGCTCCACCTTTTGTCCGCTGAGTGCGAAGCAGAGATCTACGATGAATTCGCTGCCCTTGTCCGGTTCACTTTCGATTGCAATGGTGCCGCCCATCATATCCACAATGTTCTTGGCGATGGACATACCCAGGCCGGTACCCTGAATGCCGCTGACGGTGGAGCTTTCCTCCCGGCTGAACGCCTCAAAGATGTGCTTCTGGAACGCTTCGCTCATACCAATGCCATTGTCCTTGATGCGGAACTCATAGCAGCCACGGCCCTTGGGCGCACCGTTCTTCTGGGCAATGCGGATGCTGATCGTACCGCCTGTGGGAGTGAACTTGATGGCGTTGGACAAAATGTTCAGCAGGATCTGGTTCAGCCGCAGCGGGTCGGTGATGATGTCCTCGTTCTCCACGTCCATGGTATCGATGAAAAGCGACAGCCGCTTTGCCGAAACATCGGGTTGGATGATGGAGCGCACATCGTGGACGAGGTCCGGCAGATGCACCGCTTTTTCTTCAATTTTTACTTTTCCGCTCTCGATGCGGCTCATATCCAGCACATCATTGATGAGGGAAAGCAGATGCTGGCTGGAGGTAGAGATCTTTTTCAGGTAGTCCAGCACCTGTTCCTTATTATCAATATGGGTCGCAGCCAGTGAGGTGAAGCCGATGATGGCGTTCATGGGGGTGCGAATATCGTGGCTCATATTGAACAGGAACTCCCGCTTGGCACGGTTTGCCGCACCCTCGTGCTGGAGTGCGATCTCCAGTTTGCGGTTCTGTTCCTCCAGCTGAGCCTGATACTTCTTCTCCTGCTCTTTCTTCTGCTGCTCCATCTCCTGCACGGAGCGTCTGCGCAGCACCCGAAGGACCATTACAAGCAGGATGTAACCGGCCAGCGTCATCAAAATCAGCGGAAACGATTCACGGAAGACGGATTTTTCATCCGTATACGCGTAGAGATCGAAAGACCTTCCGTGGCAGTACATTCCAAAATAACAGCCGGAGCCGTTCCAATCGTGGGTATGGGTCAGCGTTTCGGCAGCCCCGGCTTTGCGGATCTCCCGCACCGGCGGACTGTCCGCAGCATCCTGCCCGATGAGCTCCGGGCGATTGGAGGCAATGACCTGATTGTTCTGCACGATGAACAATGTGCCGCTGGTCTCAACCGAGTAGCCGTCCAGTACGCTCTGGATGGACAAGGCCGTTCCCTCTATAAATTCTGCCGGGGTATAGCGGTAGGCAAGCAGGATGACCTCTTTGCTTTCTGCCCGGTGTGCCGCAACATCCACGGCAGACCCATCCTCCAGCAGGACCCGCTTCAGGTAGGTTTTTTGCGGGTAAGAGAAAACGTCCAGAACGGCATCATTCTTGAGTTGCTCTCCAAACCGGGCATAGCCGATGCCATTCGTTGTGGATTCGCACAGGAGCGTACCGTCCGGAGACAGAACCGAAATACCTGTGAGCCAGAGCAGCTCTGCCTGCCTGTTCAGGCATTCCGGGTCGGAAAGGTCGAGCGCAGGGTCCTGTGCCAGCTGATGCACCGATACCGCCGTGCGGCGGAGCGTTTTGGCCACAACCGTATCGTTGTACTTTTCAAAGCTGGTGGACTGGGATTTGACAAAATCAAGGATCTGGCAGAAACGAGCCTCCGTTGCACGCAGTGCCTGCCAACTTGAGAAAAAAACGACGCCGGCCATAAAAAGCACGCCGATGATCAGATAGAGCCCCCATCTCCATGTATCTGAGATGGTTTTGTTTTTACGTGCCAATGGTGTCCACCTCCAGATACTGCGAAGGATGTTCAAGATACTTGCCAAGGATCTGCTCCAGTGTGCCGTCTGTGCGCATCTGCGCAAGAACAGCGTTCAGCTGGGTGTCCAGCCCGCGGCTGTCGTTTTTGGCAAAGGCGATGCCCAGCCCGGTGACCAGCAGCGGTTCTTCGAGGATGCGGAACTCCACGGAATTGTCCTTCATGTATTGCAGGATGGCCGTCTCATGGGCAGCGATGGCATCCACATAGCCGCAGGCCAGCATCGCATACTGCACGCTGCGGTCTTCGGTGCTGAACACCTCGACGGTCTGCGGGATGCGCGGGTCGGAGCCGCTGAGAAAGATCTCCTCTGGCTTGCCGGTGCTCTGCACGGCGATGGTCTTTCCGGCAAGGTCGCCGAGTGTCCGGATGCTGCTGTCGGCATCCACCGCAGCCACCTGACGGCTCACTATGTAGGGTCCCGCCCAGCGGTATACCTCCTCGCGCCCATCCATGGAAAAGCAGCCCCAGATGCAGTCGATGGTACCGCTTTCCACCAGATCTGTTTTTTGCTCCCAATCGATCGGTTCAAACCGGGCAGCATATCCCATGCGGCGGAACGCTTCGGTGGCGATCTCCACGTCGATCCCGGCGGGAACGCCGTCATTGTTCAGATAAATATAGGGCGGATAGGTATCACTTCCCACAATGAGCTGCGGAAGACCGCTGTCCTTCGCGTTGGTTCCGCCGCAGGAAGTCAGACTGCCGACGGCAGCAGAGGCCGCCAGCAGCGTGCAGCCGCGCAGAAATACACGGCGTGAGATTCTGTGTTTCATTTGGGCTTTTTGTTCTCCTGTTTTATTGCATCCATTGCTCAGTTGTGCTGCTGTAATTCTTCTTTCAGGTCAGCCTGAATATCTGTCAGGCACTGCAGCAGCAGCGGGTTGAACGCTCCGCACTCGCTGTTCAGGATCATCTGCACGGCTTTTTCGTGGGAGAAGGCTTTTTTGTAGCAGCGTTCGCTGGTCAGTGCATCGTACACATCAGCCAGCGAGACCAGTTGTGCGCTGATGGGGATCTCATCGCCCTTCAGTCCATCCGGGTAGCCGCGCCCATCCCAGCGTTCGTGGTGCCAGCGGGCGATCTCGTAGGCCGTTTGCAGCAGCGGCTGCTCTGCAAAATTATCCAGATCATGCAGCATCTTGGCTCCCAGCATACTGTGGGTCTTCATGACCTCGAATTCCTCCGGGGTCAGCCTGCCGGGCTTGTTGAGGACCTTTTCGTCAATGCCGATTTTTCCGATGTCGTGCAGGGCGGAAGCCAGCGGGATCATATCCTGCTGTTCCGCAGAAATCGAGTATCTGCTGCTGATCTCCAACAGACGGCGGAGCAGCAGTTCGGTGATGATACGGATGTGCCGCACATGGGCGCCGCTTTCGCCGTTGCGGAATTCTACGATATGACTCAGTACACCCACCAGCGTATCCGTATTATTTTCACGGGCGCGGATCTGCTCAGAGACCATCTGCACCAGCCGCCGCTGCTTGGCGTACAGCTTGATGGTGTTGGTCACACGGCGGTACACGATACGAGCATCAAAGGGGCGATTGACATAATCACTTGCGCCCAGCTCATAGGAACGCCGGATCGTCGCATCGGAGTCCTCGCTGGAGATCATAATGACCGGGATATCCTCGATGGTGTGGTTGGCATTCATGGCTTTCAGCACTTCAAAGCCGTCCATAACGGGCATATTGATGTCCAGCAGCACCAGTGCAATGTTTCCGGTTTCTGCCTGCAATTTTTCCATGCATTCCCGTCCGTTTTCGGCTTCCAGAATGTGGTAGCTGTCTCCCAGGATCTCTGTCAGCATCATGCGGTTCATTGCGGAGTCATCCACAAGTAAGATCTGTGGCTTGTTCTGCAAAAGTTTTTCCAAAGCCGCCGGGTCATGCCCCGGAACCTCCACCATGACGGCATTCTTGCGGCCCTTTGCCTGATACATCAGCCGATCCGCCCGGCGAACGATGTTATCCATAGGGTCGGCGAGGGACTGTATCGTTCCGCCAATGCTCAGCGAGATACGGAAATGCGAATAGCCGGGTACCGATGTCATCTGCGCGGCCGTGCGGATCTGTTCCAGTTTGGTCTGCAAAAAGTCTCCCGGAATGCCGGGTAACACCAGCAGAAATTCGTCTCCGCCATAGCGGATGAGCAGGTCCGACTTCCGGATGCAGGACTGGATGGTGTTTGCCACCGTTTTCAGTGCCATATCTCCGGCGTAATGCCCATAGGTATCGTTGCAGATCTTGAAATCATCCACATCCATCAGTGCGACACCCGCCGGGCCGATGGTTTTGCGGGCAACTTCTTCGTAATAGCGGCGGTTGTAAATTCCTGTCAGCGGATCCCGATAGAGCTTTTCTTCGAATGCCTGCTCCCGTGCAGCGCGCTGTCGGGCTGTTTCGTCCTCCGATACTTTCTGATTTTCGGTCAGTTGTTTCAGCGCCTGCTCCGCTGCGGCAAGAGCGGCTCCCTGTTGATGAAGTTTTTTCAACAGCTGCTGCTCACGCGCTTTGTAATATTCCTCGATCTCGGAAAGTGTATTCACGTTCTGACCCTCTTCTACATCATTTGTGTGTTTCATCTGCGGAAACGCGCTTTTCCGCTATTTTTTTTTTTATGGGAAAGGGTAACGCGGAAGCGTTTTACCGTCTGTTCCAGTGCTGCAATGTCCACGGGTTTGGAGAGATGTTCGTCCATGCCGGCTTCCTTCGGGTAAACGCTGTGTACCTGCTCAATAAAGGCTTCTATCTCCTTATAAGGTGCCATAAAGGTGACGGCTTCGTGAGCACCGTCTTTTTTAGCCGTTTCGGTCTTACCGCCGCAGGCGGTCAGTGCTGCCGCTGCCGCAGTAATGCCGCAGACCTGCAAAAACGAGCGGCGGGAGATCTTTTTCATCATATAAATATACTTTCTCACATTTTCGGAAAGCAATACTGCGCAGGTGCAGCGGCGCAGTGCTGCCTTAGCGATTCTTACACATCCCACAGGAACTCCGACGCTTGCGGCCTGTCCGCACGGGGCTTTGCGCCGAGTTTCCATAAAATGACAATATAATTGTACCATTGCGGCAAAAGCGTTTCAAGTTGATTTTGAACGTCTTGCAATATTTTCCATGAAAAATATGGAAAGTTCTGAATTTCGCTGACTGGAAATAGACTGAAGTGACCCATATCACGACCAGATGGACCGAAAAGGGGGATTCGATGAAAAAAACTCCTTTTATTCTGCACGAAAAATTTCGTTCGGACAACAACGAACAGCGCAAAGAATGGTTTCAAAAGGAATTTGAGCGATATATCATCGATGGATTGCTCAATGCGGTTCCTTCAAGATCCTGCGCCTGATTTGGCATCCCTGAATTGGAAGGAGGGATGCGTTATGCTGCGCATGGATGCTCGTGTACAAAAAGAAGGGGGCAGATCATGAAAGCAGCAATTTATTGCCGCCTGAGCAAAGAAGATGAAGATAAAATTGGTGAATCGGAGAGCATTCAGAATCAAAAGTCGATGCTGCTCCAGTACGCCCTGGAGAACGGATTTGATATTTACCAGATCTATTCGGATGAGGATTATTCCGGCATCGACCGGAACCGTCCGGCGTTCAACGCGATGATCGAAGCAGCCAGTGAGCACAAGTTTGACGTGGTTCTGGCCAAGACGCAGTCCCGCTTTACCCGTGACATGGAGCTCGTGGAAAAGTATCTGCACGGAAAGTTCATGGAGTGGGGGATCCGCTTCATTGCGGTGGTAGACCATGTGGATACCAACGATACCGCGAACAAAAAATCCCGCCAGATCAACGGCCTGATCAACGAATGGTATCTGGAAGATCTGTCCACCAATGTCCGCTCCGTGCTTGACCACAAGCGGAAAGAGGGGCTGTTCATCGGCTCTTTTGCACGGTATGGATACTGCAAAGACCCAAATGCAAAAGGAAAACTCATCATCGACCCGGAAGCAGCCGAAGTGGTAAGGCGGATCTTCTCCATGGCGCTTAACGGGATCGGCGCACACAAGATCGCACGCATCCTGAATGACGAAAAAATTCCAAGCCCAACAGCCTATAAGCAGCTGCATGGCATCCATTACCGCAGTGCATGAAAGAATACAAATGCGGCTCTTTGGAGCAGTCCCACCGTATATCAAATATTACATGATCAGCTTTATATCGGAAATATGGTGCAGGGAAAGCATAAAAAGATAAGTTACAAGTCTGAAAAGACGATCTGGCTTCCAAAATCGCAGTGGATCGTTGTAGAAAATACGCATGAAGCGATCATTGAGCGGGAAATGTTTGAAACGGTCCAGAGGATGATGCAGGAGCGCACCCGGAGCGGCGAGAAGGGAATGATCCATCCGCTGGCAAAAAAAGTGGTTTGTGGATGCTGTGGCAGCTGCATGGAGCAAACTGGCCGTCAGCCGAGAGCGGATGGAACACAAAGACGCTATGTTCGCTGCCGGATGCACCAGCGCGCACCGGAAGTGTGCGGCAACAAGACCTGTACCGATATGGACGCGTTGGAGAATGCGGTACTGGAACGTATCCGGGCGTATGCGGCAGACTATTTTGACCCTGAAAAAGTTCCCCTTCCAGAACAGGATGACCCCATCCGGCAGCGAGAGCAGGCCAGGCGCGACGAGCTGAAACGGTTGAAGAGCGAAGCAGACCGTCGGCGGAAGGCGATGCAGGAGTTGTATCTGGATAAGGTGTCAGGTTTAATTGATGCCGTTCAGTTTTCTGAAATGAACCAGACCTTTCTGGAAGAAGTGAAAAAGGCAGAGACCCGGATCGATACATTGGAAACGGAACTGGAACAACCGCAGGAAGAAACCGGTGGAGTCCAGACGCAGAGGCAGCGTGTCCGTGAACTGGCACAGGTTTCGCAGCTGACCCGCGAACTTGTTGTGCTGTTGGTCCATCGGGTCATCGTCAGCCCAAAAGATCCGCTTACCGGAGAGCAAAAGATCACGATCGAATGGAATTTCTGAGTCGGCAGGCAGGTTGACCGCCTCGCTGGGCTGTTTTCGTCAGCCCAGGTCGGATACACCTCACTGGACGCCACGTTGGCGATATAGCTGCGGAACGAGACGGTGACGTTCCGGGCCGAGGCAGCGGGCTTGCCGAGGTGGACGGTGATGTTCTTCGGGATGATGACCCGGTCCAGCACCCGCGGAACACAGGCGAGGAACGGGTTCGGGCCGCTGCCGCCGTCGCCGGTGAAGAGGCTGTGGGGTGGGATGACGATGGGGACGTTGGGCGTGTCCCGCATCTCTTCGGTGTCGGGTATCATCTCGGGCTGGGCCAGCGTCACCTGGTCGGGAAAGACCTGCACGCCCTGGATGCGGACGGTGCGGTAGCCGGGCTTGGAGGCCACGAGGTCACAGACCGCGTAGGGGGGCTGCGTGGTGTTGTTCTCGTCCAGCGAGAGAGCACAGGCTGGGGTGGTAAGGGTGACATCGTCGGCGTTGCCTTCGGCGTCGGTCAGGCGGGTGGCGGTGAAGCCGTTGCCGCTGACGGTGACGGTCACACCCTCGACAGGGCTGGACTGACGGGCCGCGAAGGCCTGGATGCGCAGAATTCCGGTAGCCATATAAAAACTCTCCTTTGCTTGAAATCAAGATAAGGCTCGGTACAGCCTATTCCACCGGGCGCCCGGGCGTGCATGACAATGCCCGGTGCAAACAAAAAAAGCCGCCCGTAGGCGGCAGGGAATTACAGAAATCAAATTTTCTCTAAAGGCTTCCCACGGTTGGGGGGAAGCTGTCACCGCAGGTGACTGATGAGGGCGCAAACGAGCAGCAGCTTACGGGAAATTGCCCCTCATCCGGCTGCTCTGGGACGAACTCTAAAAGTTGATTTCCGTGGCAGGGGAGAATAGCTTATTTGGCGTTGTCCTTGGCAAGGGCAGCGTCAATATTTTTTTGCAGGGCGGCAAGGTTTTCTTCCTTGTCGATGCCGCCCAGCAGGGGCTGGCCCACAACGTTGCCGTCCCGGTCAAAAACGTAGGTGGTGGGGAAGGCCATGATGTTCAGCGCAAACTTGCCGGCGTCGCTGCCGGAGGCAAAGTAGATGTTGCGGTAGCTTGCGCCCGTTGCAGCCAGCAGTTTTTTGGCGGCATCAATGCCCTGCTGGTTGCCGTCCAGCGTCTCGGTGTTGATGCCGACAACCTCGCCGCCCTGTGCCTTGACCTTCTCGTTCAGGGCGTTCAGGTCGTCCAGTTCCTCTACGCAGGGCTTGCAGCCGTTGAACCAGAAGTTCACCACCGTAAAGGCGTTGCCCGCAAACAGACTGTTGTCCACCGGGTTGCCCTCTAAATCGCTGCCCTCAAACTGGGGGAAGGCAGTGCCCTGTGCGGCAGCGCCGGAAGCGGCCGCGTCCGCGAGGGCAAGGGTGGCAATCTGCTCCTCGATGGCACGGATTTTTTCTGCATCGGCGGTCAGGGTCTTGTACTCCTCATCCGAGAATTGGTCCTTTGTCTTTTCCACGGAGCTGCGCAGAAAATCGCCGTAGTTCGTGCTGAGGGTGGTCTCAGTCATGTTTTTGTCCATGGAAGCGAACACCTTCTCCCACAGGGCATCGTTTGCGGAAAGGATCTCGTTTTCCTCGGCCAGCAGCTGCTCCTCGGTCTTGGTTTCCGCTGCCGCAGAGGAAGCGGCAGAAGAAGAGGATGCAGAAGATGCAGAGGACGCGCCCTGCCCGCAGGCGGCAAGGCTGAAAGCCAGCGTAAGGCTGAGCAAAAGTGCGGTTACACGGTTGAATTTCATGGTTTTACTCCTTTGTTGTTTCGGTGTTTGATTGGTCTCCCAGCCCGAACTTGTACTGGATGGCGTCCGTGGGGCAGGCTTTCATACACATCCCACAGCGGATACATTCGGCGTGGTTGGGGGTCTTGGTAATGTCTACGTCCATCTTACAGGCCCTTGCGCAGGCGCCGCAGGAGACGCATTTGTGGGTGTCTACACGCATCTGGAACAGCGAGACCTTGTTCAGCAGCGCATAAAACGCGCCCAGCGGGCACAGCCACTTGCAGAAGGGGCGGTAGAACACCACGCTGCCCACGATGACCGCCAGCAGGATGCAGGCCTTCCATGTGAACAGCTTGCCCAGCGCAGCGCGGATGCCCGCATTGGTCAGGGAGAGGGGAATGGCACCCTCCAGCACGCCCTGCGGGCAGAGATACTTGCAGAAGAAGGGGTCGCCCATGCCCAGCTCATTGACCGCCAGCAAAGGCAGCAACACCACCATGACCAGCAGCACCGCATACTTTAAATAGCGCAGCGGCTTTAGCTTTTTGGTGGAAAGCTTGGGAGAGGGAATCTTGTGCAAAAGCTCCTGAAACCACCCGAACGGGCAGAGGAAACCGCAGATGAACCGTCCCAGCAGCACCCCGAAAAGGATGAGAATGCCGGTGATGTAGTAGGAAAAGCGGAATTTGGAAGAGCCCACTACCGCCTGAAACGCCCCCACCGGGCAGGCACCGGCAGCGCCCGGGCAGGAATAGCAGTTCAGCCCCGGGACGCAGACGTATTTTCCATTGCCCTGATACAGCGTTCCTTTAGCAAAGTTGGGCAGGTGGATGTTGGTTAAAAGGGTCGCTCCGGCCTGTATAAAGCCCCGGAACCGGGCAAGGGGATTTAATTTTTTCTTATCCAATGCCCACACACTCCATACACAGCCGGATGGCTTTTGAAAATACGGTGTCTGCCTCGCCCCGCCATACGCCGAACAGCAGCATCAGTACCCCGGCGGCAAGCAAAAGCAGCTGCGCCTGTTTTTTTGTCATGAACATCATAGCCTCCTGTTGTTTGATGGCACCAGTATACACTATCCGGGATAAAATTTCTGCTAAGGTGTATCTGAAAACAAAGAAAATGACGAATATTTCGCAAGCACAAGCGGGATTTAAGGCAAATAGCCGCAGGAATCCTTTGTGGATTTCAAGGCTGTTTAACGCAAAATCCAGCTGTGCTTGTAGAAATAGACTAAATTTTCGACTTTTCAGATACACCCTAGGAAAATCTTAACACGAATCTTAACACCGTCTGCTATAATCTGTTATAATGAAGAAAAACGCAAGAAATGGATTTTTTACGGGAAGGGTGGAAAACAAAATGCGCCTTTTGGTGGTAGAGGATGAGCACTCCCTGCGGGAGGACATTGCCCGGAAGCTGCGGCTGTCCGGGTACGAGGTGGACGCCTGTGCAGACGGCGAAGCCGCATTGGAAGCGCTGACGGCAGAGCGGTACGACCTTGTACTGCTGGACCTCAATCTGCCCAAGGTGGACGGGATGCAGGTGTTGCGCAGCTTACGGCAGCACGACCTTGAGACCTGTGTGCTGATCTTATCAGCGCGCAGTGAAATTTCAGATAAGGTGGAGGGGCTGGATGCCGGGGCGAACGATTATCTTTCCAAGCCATTCCACCTTGCAGAATTGGAAGCCCGGGTGCGCAGCCTGACCCGGCGCAAGTTCATCCAGCAGGACGTCTGCCTGTGCTGCGGGCGGCTCAGCTTCAACACCCGCAGCCGCGTTGCCACGGTGGATGGTCAGACCCTTGCCCTGACGCGGAAGGAGAGCGGCGTACTGGAATATCTGCTGCTGCATCAGGGACGCCCGGTCAGTCAGGAAGAGCTGATTGAGCACGTCTGGGACGGAAGCGTGGACAGCTTCAGCAACTCCATCCGGGTACATATCTCTGCCCTGCGCAAAAAGCTGCGGGCGGTGCTGGGCTACGACCCCATCCGCAACCGCATCGGGGAAGGCTACGAGATCGGAGGAGAGGTACAATGAAACGGTTGTCCCTGCAATGGCGCATCACCCTGCTGACGGCGCTGCTCATCGCCTGTGCCTGCGTGTGCATGAACCTGCTTTTATACCGCACCGGTGCAACCGGCATGGATGCCCTCAACGGCTTTATGATGCAGTATCAGCCCGGCAGTGAGGATTCCTTGACCATCGAGATCCCGCAGGAGGAAATGTCCAGCCTGCTGGCGCATTTTTCACAGGAAGTCTACGATGCAAAGGTGGTTTTTGGCCGCAAGGGCTGGTGCATCACTGCTGTGGTCACCATCCTCAGCGCGGCCATCGCTTATTTTGTCAGCGGCAGAGCTCTGAAACCGTTGCAGCAGCTTGCGCAGCAGGCGCAGCGGGTCGATCAGGACAGCATTGCTACCGTCCGTCTGGACGAAGATACCGTGCAGGAATTCGGGCAGTTGAGCCGGTCGGTAAACCGGATGCTGGATGGCCTGGCACAGTCCTTTGAATTACAACGGCAGTTTGCGGGCAACGCAGCCCACGAGCTGCGCACCCCGCTGGCTATTTTGCAGACGAAGCTGGAACTGTTTGCAGAGGAGCACCCAGCCATGGATGCCGAGACTGCCGGGCTGGTCAGCTCTCTGCGGGAGCAACTGGATCGCCTGACCGCCCTTGTGCGCACTTTATTAGAGATGAGCAATCTGCAATCGATCTCCCGTACTGACCAGATCGCCCTTGCACCGCTGGTGGAGGAAATTTTGACCGACCTGACCCCCCTTGCCCAGAAAAACAATATCTCCTTGCAGCAGGACTGCGCGGAACTGGGCATGGTGGGCAGTGATGCGCTGATCTACCGACTGGTGTTCAATCTGGTGGAAAACGGTATCAAGTATAACCGCCTCGACGGTGCGGTGCGCGTCACTCTGCGGCGGGAAAAGCAAACTGCCGTGCTGCGCGTTGCGGATACCGGCCCGGGCATCCCCGCAGACTGCCGGGAGAGCATCTTCCAGCCCTTTTTCCGGGTGGATAAGTCCCGCAGCCGGGAGATGGGCGGCGTGGGGCTTGGCCTTGCCCTTGTGCGGGAGATCGCCGTACTGCACGGCGGCAGTGTGACTGTGGAGAGCAGCAGCGAAAACGGCACTACCTTTGTCGTCACCCTGCCGCTGGCACAGCCCTGTTGAAGCAAGCAGAGCATGGAAATCGTGCTTCCGAATAAAGGCTTCCCCCGGTCGGGGGAAATCTGTCCCCAAGGGGTGAAGGCTTTTGCCCAGTGACGATTTGTGCAAGCATGGGAAGGGGGCTTTATTTTTGGCACACGGGGGAGTATACTGGAAACAGCAGGTCCCGGAAAATAAGAAGGACAAAGGAGATACTGAAAATGCAGGCGACCATTCAAAACGAATTTCTGAGCCTTACGGTGGACACGCACGGTGCCGAGGCCGTCAGCCTGAAGAACGCGGCGGGGGAGGAACTGCTCTGGCAGGCCGACCCGGCGGTCTGGAAGCGCCACGCGCCCATCCTCTTCCCGTGGACGGGCAAGCTTAAAGACGGCAGCTTCACCCATGGCGGCAAGACCTACAAGGGCGGCCAGCACGGTTTTGCCCGGGACGTGGAGCACACCCTGCTGAAAGCGGAGGGCGACACCATCCGGCTGGAGCTGCGCCCGGATGAGGCCATGAAGGCGGAGAAGTTCCCCTTCGACTTCGTGCTCACCAGCACCTTCCGGCTGGACGGAAAGACCCTTCACCACACCCTCACCGTCTCGAACCCCGGTGCCGAAGAGCTGCGGTTCGGCATCGGCTACCACCCGGCCTTTCAGGTGCCGTTCGATGACAGCCACACCGTCGAGGACTACGAGTTCCGCTTCGACCAGCCCGAGAGCCCGGTCATCCTCGACGCCAGCGGGGGCGGTCTGCTGACGGGCAAATGCTACTACCAGTGGAAGAACCAGCAGGCTATCCAGCTGACCAACGACCTCTTCGACAACGACAGCTTCTGCATGGCGGGCCTGCGCACCAGGACGCTGGGCATCTACGAGAAGGACACGGGCCGCAGCATCGTCTGCGATGTGGCCGGCTTCCCCTATACCCTCATCTGGTCGGCCCTGTCGAAGCCCCTGCGCTTCGTCTGCATCGAGCCGTGGAACTCGCTGCCTGCCTCGGTGGACGATCCGCAGGAGTGGGAGCAGCGTGCTGCTGCGGCCTGCCTCGCCCCGGGCGGGGAGTGGAGCACGACCCTCAGCACGACATTTGAGCGCTAAAAATTAAAGAGAAGGAGTAGGCATGAGCGACAAAATCAAAGAAAAAGCAACAGAGATGGTTGACAAATTTGTTGATACCGGAATAGATACGACAACTACATGGGGGAATAATTACATTAAAGAAAATCTTCCGAAAGCATTAGATAAAATGGCGACGGGATTCATAGGGTGCATATTAGCACTCAAAGAAAAGGATGATTCGCAATTTGAGAAAGCTCTTAACGAACTTTGCCAAAAAACGCTTGCAGTTGGAATTGAGATAGGAGAGGATAATAAAGAACGGTCATTAACAAAAGCAATGGCAGATGAGGGATTAAATCAAGAACAAATTGATCGTATTAGTAGAAATTCTGCGCAGTACCTTGTACCGACAGACGGGCTTTTTGAGATGGAAAAGAAGCCTACATAAAGGATAAAGATTCTTCGGATAATATAAAACCCCCCTTGCCTTGAACCGGTGGTGTAGGCAAGGGGGGATTTTTCTTAGGAAATTACAGAGCCTTGATGGCGGTCTTGATGCGCTCGGCAGCAACTTTGGTCTTCTCGGCGTCACCGAAAGCGGTCAGGCGGAAGTAGCCCTCGCCGCACTCGCCGAAGCCCACGCCCGGGGTGCCGACGACGCCGCAGTTCTCCAGCAGCCAGTCGAAGAACTCCCAGCTCTTCATGCCGCCGGGGCAGCGCAGCCAGATGTAGGGGCTGTTCTTGCCGCCGCAGTACCACACGCCGCACTCGTCCAGAGCGTCGGCGATGACCTTGGCGTTCTTGCGGTAGTAGTCGAGGTTGTGCTGGATCTCAGCCATACCGCTCTCAGTAAAGACGGCGGCAGCGCCGCGCTGCACGACATAAGGCACACCGTTGAACTTGGTGGTCTGGCGGCGCAGCCA
>OJSO01001293.1_pt1 | contig 16050 bp, 9 predicted proteins | sample 1599521 | NCBI WGS metagenome assembly OJSO01 (sample SAMN04168659, study PRJEB22393) | human gut metagenome | biome: human gut microbiome; feature: stool | host: Homo sapiens | collected 2014-05-12 | reverse complement strand
ACTCGATCCAGTTGTCGGTGAGCTGCGCTGCGACGGTGATGGCCGAGGATCGTTTCACGACATAATAGGCGACGTCGGAACCGTGAAGCACGTCCATCGAGGCATGGCCGATGCGCACGGGGACGAGATAGGTTTCGTCGATAGGAAGCGCTCCCGTCTGTTCCTCGCCTTGGCCCATCAGCTCCTTGAATTGCAGGGTCACGACATCCGAGGTTGTTTTTCCCGCGGCGATCGTGACACTCTCGGCCGACAACTCATAGTATTTGGCATCGAGCATCGTCCACTCCGTACCGTAGCGGGCGTTGTACGTCCCGACGAGCGACGGGTCGACCGTGAGCGTCACCGCCACATCCTGTCCCGCAGGATAGGTCAGCTCCGCCTGCAAGGCGCAGTCGTAAGTCGGTTTATTGTTGCCGAAGGTTGTAAGCTGCACCTCGTTCGTTTCCGCGACGTCGAGATAAACGGCGTTTCCGAACTTGTGGTCGTCGGCCTCATAATTATCGCAGGCCGCGAAAAACACGAGCCCCGCGACGGCTGCAATCAGATATTTTCCGTATTTTTTCATGGCGTTCACTATTTAGCGGGATTTAACGTCTGGATCGCCCCACGGATCGTCTGGTAGTTCATCTCCGCATGATAGTAATCTCCGGAAATGTTGTAAGCTGCCAGACCGCCCAGCGGGCCGAATTCGATGACGCGGCGCGACATCTCATCGACGGCCGCGAACTCCGTGCGATCCTCATCCAGCAGGGGTGCGCTGATCTCGGCCGCCAGCAGCAGCTTCTCCGGCGCGATACCGGCATACCCCGTGGCATTCAGCACCTGGAGCTTCACCTCCTGCACATTTTCGAGTTTCTCCGTATCGAGGGCGATAAAATCGACCTTGGGACGGTCGGCGGCCGCAAGCGACAGCGGGTTGCCCTCGAAGACGAGGAGCTGGCCCTCGGATTTCGCCGCAGCAAGTTTCTCGACGATGCGGGCCGTGGCGTCCGTCGCCAGCGGATCGGTCGTAAACGAGTAGCCGTCCATGCCGTTGGCGGCGACGGCGGCGACAACCCGATCCAGATAGGCATCGAGCGCCTGCATATCGGCGAACTCTTCCGCGCGTGCGGCATAATCGACCTGATAAAGTACTTTCGTCCCCTTCTCGCGCATGACGTCCATATCCTCGGCGTCGAACTTCGAGAAGTTATCGGCGTTGGTCAGCGTCACGATGTCCAGCGAATCCGGGAGGCAGCGCATGAAATCCTGCTCACTCGATGCTTTCTCGGGCGAGTTGTGCAGACGGGCATAAACAATGAAATGTTCTGACTGTTTATAGGCCCTCAGCGCCGCGGTGTATTCGGCCCATAGTGCCGGATCCTGCTCCCAGGGCTTTTCCACCTTGCTGTCCACCGTTTCCATCTCCGTCCAGTCGTTGCAGGCCGCAAACGTTGCGACGGCAGCGCAAAAAGCGAGGAAACGTATCATTCGGTTTGGTTTCATATTCATAGCGATTACTTGTTATACGGTTTGCAATCCCACCATACGCGGGTTCCCATGACGTCGCCCGAACGGTCGCCGTTCTGTTGCTCTGCACCGAGCGTTTGAATGGCCGCCTGAAGGTTGGCGTTGTTCTGCTGGTACTCCTCGACAGGGTAAGGCAGACGGCGTGCGCCCTGTTCCACATTGACGGAACCTCCCGATTTGTCGGTAGGTACAGGCAGCAGTTTCGGATACCCCGTACGGCGGTGTTCCGACCATGCTTCGACTCCCAACGGGAAGATAGCGATCCATTTCTGCACGATGATGCGTTCGAGGTTGCGCTCCTGAACGGCCTCCGTATCGCTGCCGTCCGTCGCCGTTTCCCACGGAACGGTGATTTCGCTCCGGGCAGATGCGCTGTAGTTGCCCAGCGGATCGGTATAGGGTGCAGGCTTCTTCGTGGCGTCGACCAAATAGGCGTCGGCCCCCGATGCTCCCCGCTCCTCGAACGAAAGTCGGACAGCCTGCTCATAGAGCGTCTTCGCCGTCTCGGCCGATCCCCAGCGCAGTTCGTACTCTGCATGCAGGAAGGTCGCTTCCGCGGCATTGAACCATAAATAGGGCGTATCGCTCGCAACGATCATATTCGAATACTTCGACATGGCCGTCGATTTTCCCGCCACGTCGATGCCGATGCGGATACCCACGTAGTCGTCTACGTCGTTGGGCAGGAACATCTTCTCCATACGCGGGTCTTTGTAGCCGTTCATGTAGCAGAGGATGTCGGCTCCGACACGGTGGTCTCCCCAGTCGTTGTAGATGAGCGTCGTGCGGTTCTCCGCGGCGTGCATCGCCGCATTGTCGGCATTAGCCTCGATAACACCCCCGGCAATAGCCGCGGCGGCCTTCGCACGGGCGACGTCGGACTTCACATACGACAAACGCATGGCCATGCGCAACTTGAGCGAATTGGCATATTTGAGCCACTGCGCGATATTGCCGTAGTAGACGCCGTCGTAGCGGCTCCACGCTTCGGCCGGGAGCGTCGTGTTGCGGCCCAGTATCTCGATAGCCTCGTCCAGCTCCTCGAACATCTTCGTATAGACCGCCTCCTGCGAATCGTACTCCACATAGACCGACTCGTTGCTCTCCAGCTTCGAATAGGGAATCGGACCGTAGGAGTCCGTCACACGGTGCATGATGGCCACTCGCAACAGGCGGGCGAAAGCGATGGCCACTTCGTCTTCCGTGCCGTTGACGATGCCCTTATAGGGGGTATAGGTCTCGGTGATGACGTTGGCGAAAGGCCATTTGCGCCAGTCGGCCGAGGGATTATAGGTCTCGAACTTGGTCTGCCATGTATCGACCGTAGCACCGATGTAACCGCCGAACGGCCCGCCCGAAAGCGATTCGTTGAACTGGTACATGTGCTCCTGCACGGGAATCACAAGACTCTGCAGCGACTTGAATTTCGTGCCGGTCTTGTAATTGAGGGCATCCATCTGTTCTTCCGTAACCTGATTGGGATTGCGGTTGATGTCCTCGAAATCACCGGTGCAGGCAGCCAATCCGAGCAGCGCGACCGACAGCAACACCGACTGCCAGCTCATATTGATCTTTCTCATAGTTTCTGCGCTTTAGAATTGGAATTTGACATTGAAACCGAGGTTGCGCATCGAGGGCATCATGAAGTAGTCGATACCCTGATAGTTCAGCCCCGTCGAAGCGACGGCTTCGGGGTCGAACGGCGCTTTGCAGTAAATCATCCACAGATTGCGCCCTACGAACGACACGGTAAGCCCCAGCTTATTGCGGAACCACTTGCGCGGGAAAGTGTAACCCAGCGACAACTCCTGCAAGCGGACATTCGTCGCCGAATAGAGATAATACTGCGGCAAACCCGACTGCGAGCCGATCGCCTGATACCATTTCTGGGCATCGACCATCTCACGGCCGTTGATCAAAACACCGCCCGCATCGCGCGCCGCGGCCGAAGCCTCCGAGACGCCGTACAGGTCGAGGTTGGCCTGCGTCGCCGAATAGCAGACACCGCCCAGACGGGCCGTAAACAGCACGCCGAGGTTAATACCCTTATAGCTGAAGTCATTGCGCCATGCGAGGTTGTGGTTAGGGAAAACCGATCCGAGATAGATGTCCTCGCCTTCGTCGGTCATCAGCAGGTTGCCGTTCTTGTCCACCTCGACATAACCGTTGTCGTTGAAGCGAAGGTTGGACGTCGTGTAAAGGTCGCCCAGCGTACCGCCTTCCTTGAGGATGTACTTCGCCTTACCCAGCCCCTTGATGTCCAACTTGGTAAGATTCAACGCTTCGCCCGTAACCGGGTTCACGGCATTGGCTGCCAGTTCGATGATCTCGTTCTTGTTCCATGAGTAGGTGAAGTTCGTCGTCCAGCGGAAATTCCGCCACTGATTGTCATACCCGAGCGACAGCTCGACACCTGTATTGCGAACGTGTCCGGTTTGCAGGTAGATGGTCGTATAGGACGACGAGGGCGGCAGCGACGGGTCGAAGGTCTGATTTTTCGTATCGGCCCGGTACCACGAAGCCGAAAGATTGATGTGTTGCCACAGACGGGCATCCAGACCCACCTCGTAGGTGATGGTGCGCTCGGGTTTCAGGTCGCCGATGGGATAGTGCGTCTTGTCTTTCCACACCTTGTTCGTGGCGTCGTATTCGTAGGTCGGAACCGTCAGGTGACGCGGGAAAGGCATACCTACCGAGGCGATCGAACCGCGGATCTTCAGATAGCTGATCGCATCCGGCATGTTGAATGTCGCCGTCGGAACCCACGAAAGGCCCACCGACGGGTAGAAGAACGACGACTCGGGCGAATTGGCCAGTTGCGAAGCCCAGTCGTTACGCCCCGTCACCGTGAGGTAAAGCAGCTGTTTCCAACCTACTTCGACCGAGGCGAAAATCGACTGCGTCTGGTCGTGCCAGCCGACCTTTTCGGCACGTTTTTTCGTGTCATCCAGATCGAAAACATTGAATATGTTGGGAAGTCCGTTCTCCTGAATCGGCCCACGGTATGACAACTCATCGGTCTTGATATTGTTGATCGAGGCGCCGATATTCGCGTTCAGAGACCAATCCTCGCCGAAAGTCTTGTTAATGTTTACCATCAGATCGGCGTAGGTCTGCGTGTCGTAAGCACGGGCTTCGGTATAGTGGCCGTTTTTGCCGCCTTCCGTAATCGTGGTGTTCGACGAGGCATAGAGTTTTTGCGTGTAGAGCGAATTCGAATTATCAATGCGGACACGTCCGGCAACATTAAGCCACGGAAGAATGTCGTAGCTGGCCGAGAACGACAGCATATAACGCTTCTTGTCCGTATTGCGCAGGTTGCGGTAGTTGATCCAGTAGGGATTCTGCATGCGCAAATCACCGCCTTCCATATCCGCACTCCAGAATTGCTCCATGAGTTTCGTCCCTTCGTTGTAACGCTCGAAGCGACGGTAAAGGTCGAAATTCTCACCCCGCGGGAACAGGTAGGCCGGAACCAGCGGGTTCGAATAGACTCCCTGATTGGTCATGTTCTGGTCTTTCTGATAGATGTAGCTGGCGCTCGCATCGAGCTTGAGCCGGTCTTTCAGAAAGTACGAAGTATTGCGGAACGTGAAGTTGTAACGGTCGTATTCGTTATTGGGGATAATGCCGTCCGAATTGACCGAAGCAGCCGAAAAATAGGTCTGGTTCTTGTCCGTACCGCCAGAAACCGTAACAGCATTCGTATAAACGTGTCCCGTCTCGAAATAATCGTCCGGAGTATAACCGTAACGGGCTTCAGGGCGTAATTTCTCGCCCCAACTGTAAATGCTCGAGCCGCTGCGCTGGCCGTTCAAACCCGTACCGTAGCGATTCTGAAATTCCGGCTGGATGAAAGGTGCGAGAAATTCGATATTACTCGAAAACGTAGCTTTCAGAGTCCCGGCTTGGCCTTTTTTCGTCGTAATCATCACAGCGCCGTTCGCGGCTTCCGAACCGTAGAGCGCGGCCGCGGCAGCACCCGTCAGCACCGACATCGACTCAATATCCTCGGGGTTGAGGTCTGCGATGGATTCCGTAGCACCGCGCGAATCGAACTCCGTACCGCCACCACCACCGAAGTTGTACATCGGAATGCCGTCGATAACGTAAAGGGCGTTCGAAGACTGCGAAATGGACTTGTTGCCGCGCAGTACGACCTTCGAGGCACCGCCGACACCTGACGATGAGGCGTTGATCGTGACACCGGCCACTTTACCCGTCAACGAGTTGATGAAGTTGGCATCCTTGACGGTTGTGATGTCTTCGGCCTTGATCTGCTGAACATTGTAGGCTACGGCCTTTTCCGAACGCTTAATACCAAGAGCAGTGACCACGACCTGCTCGATCTCGGACGCAGCCTCTTCGAGCGTGATTTCGAAAGAAGTCCGGCTGCCCACGACAATAGACACAGGAGTATAACCAATAAAACTGATTTCCAGCTGTCTGTCTGCTGCGGGGGGGGGTACCTGAAGCGCAAACGCACCATCGGCGTCGGAGCTGACGCCTATTGTAGTTCCTTGAACAAGGATACTGGCTCCGACGATCGGATTACCTTTTGCATCCCTGATTTTTCCGGTCACGGAAACCGGATTCCCCGCATCGTTCTTTTTGGTCAGGATAATGTAGGATTCATCGATCCGGTAAGCGATTTCCGTGCCGGCGAACAGTTGTGCCAACACATCCTGGATCGTTTTTTGGACAGCGTTGATACTGACCTTGTTTTTGGTATCGACGCCTTTGTTGATAAACAAGTAACGGGTTTGATTTTCAATCTCTTTTATAACCTGCGAAATAGGGACGTTTTCCATCTTAATGGAAATTCGGGCATTCTGTGCAGATGCAGCGAATACGTTCCCAAGCAAAGAGATTGTGAGTACGAACCCAAACAGTCTTCGAAACTTGTTGAAGAATACTGTTTTATTCATATCTTTGCGAAGTTTTAGATAATAGGTTAATTAGTGTCTCAAAAAAGCTCGATTCAATCTATTATCCGGCCTGCGGATCTCTACCTCCGCAGGCTTTTTCATTGAACAAGCTATGAACGATGTTGGTTACGTTTTCATAGGCAATCATTTTAGGCGTTAAACAATCAGGCTTTCACATCAATAGATCGTCACTACGTTTGTTTCCGAATTTTTCTTGTAAGAAAAGTCCGCGGTATACTGCAAAATGTGAAGGGCTTTGTCAATGCCGTCGTTCACACGAATTTTACCACTGACGTTTCTGATGTTCGGAAGTTTCTCAAGGGAGATGTCGATCTTCACGTCGAATGCCCGCTCGAATTTCTCCATCAGTTCATCGAAAGGCAGACCCGAAATGTTGATAAGACCTTCCGTCCAGCACAATATTTCCGGATCGGTTATCGGTTCGATGAAAAGATGACCGTTCGAGAGATTAGCAATATCGTTAGGTTTCAGTATAATGTCTTTTTGCGTGGGATCGAGCCGGTTTGTAATTTGCACCCGACCTTGGAGCAATGCAGTCGAAAAGCGTTGGTGGCGCTCATCGGCCACAACGTTGAATTTCGTACCCAACACCCGAATATCGGATGCGAAAGTTTCTACAACGAACGGACACCTCTCGTCATGTTCGACATCGAATACCGCCTCGCCGGAAAGCTTTACTCTGCGGAGATTCTTTTTGAATACGGATGGATATTCGATCTTTGCTCCGGAATTGAGCTGAACGCTCGAACCGTCCGGAAGCGTGAACTTCAGGCGTTGGCCGTAAGGAACCTGCAACGTGTTGATTTGCTCGGCAAGCATATCGTAGGTGCGTTCCTTGCTGATATATCCCCCGACGAACAACCCGATGGCGAGCATGGCGGCAGCCTGTACGGTAATACGGACTACCTTTCTCCAGTGCACGGCGATCCAACTTGCTGGACGGATCTCTTCGCCGTACAACTCCATCATGTCGATCTGCATGTGCACCTCATCCGCGCAGCGCTGGAAGTCCTCCGGATTTTCGGAATGCCACCGTGCCACCTGTTCCAGCTCATCTGGGGTTGCTTCGCCGCGCAGAGCTTTGTATATTACCTCTTGATCCATTATCTTGTAATTAAATTATATGCCGGCTTCATTGCTTTCTCTTTTTAAACGCATGAGCGAACCGAGTTTACAGCCTTTTTTATAAATAAATATATTTAATAATAATGTAAAATTATTTATTTAGCCAATGTATTGACAATGAGTGTATTGATCGCCTGCATTTGCTTCCCGGAACCTTATTTTGTTTCAAAAATATTTTCATTTCTTTTTTGCAGGCGCTTTCAAAACATCGGAAACGAAAAACCGGGGATGAATTCTCGACTTGCATTTTCGGGAATAATTGCTATCTTTGGAAACAGTATCGAAAGATTGCGATGGGGAAGCCGACGAAAATATTGACAGCCGAAGAGTTCGACAGGCTGTTCAACGACAAGGAGCGTTTTATCCGAATCGCATACTCCTATATAAATGATATGGAGATGGCAACGGATATTACGACCGATGGCTTCATGTATTTGTGGGAACACCGGGATCACCTTGAATTCGACGTGAATATCAAAGGTTATATTTACAATTACGTCAGGACTCGCTGTATTTCATACCTGCGTAAGCGGAAATCCATGCTCAAAGCTCAAAGCGAACTTTATAGAAAAGAACAATGGCGGATCGAATCGAGTATCAATACATTATCTAACGAAGAACAGATCGGCAAACTGTTCCAATCCGAGATAATCGAGATTTACCGGCGCGAACTGGCCAAAATGCCGTCTCTTACTCGTAATGTATTTTTGGCAAGCCGTCTGGAAGATATGACTTACCATCAAATTGCGGAAAAATTCAACCTGACCGTCCGGCAGGTTACTTCGGAGATTCAGCGGGCAAATTTCTTGCTTCGGACACCGCTAAAAGATTATCTGGTGAATGTTATAATTATGCTGCTATATCTACAATAAATGAAAAGGAATGGAAGCCATCGGCTTGTAATGAATGTCAAGAGATTTTAAGACGATCATCTCAGCCGATGTGTATTCTCCCTTGTAAATACGCGCTTCCATTAGTCCGAATACGGGTAGAGCCGGTTCGGACTTATTGTCGGAGACAATTTCCGGATATGAAAACGGATGCAGAGACATACGATGGATAGTGACGCAACTTCACACAGATTCCATGAAGAATTCAGTCGTATATCGGCCGCATCCGTGTTATTAATTCGAGTCGGGATTCAGCCACGGAACGGTTCGTCGGCTGATTTTCGGTATGTTTTTATGTGTTCGGTGGTGCGATAGTTGAAACCAGGGCAGGGTGCAACGGGCGCGGCCGCCCCGTAAAAAACTATCTTTCTCTGCCAGCAGACAGAAAAACCGATGGTAAATCAGCGAATCGGTATCATATTTATAATTTCGATAGTATTAGGGTCCAAAACAAACGCTGCTGCAAAGATATACCGATTCCGCCTGCCGGCGGTCGCTCGGCGGGTGCAATCCGTATGATGTAATGTATTCGGCGAATGGCGGCGCATGACGGTTTCGGGTTAGTGGATGATGTACCCACAGAAAACAAAAAGGGGGCGCGGTGTCAGCCCCTACTTGTCGGTCTTGGAGTTACCTTCAGATGGAAGCTGTCCTGCGCCCCAGTCAAGCCCTGCTTGCAAATAACAAACAGGACATAACCGGAGCTGACAACCATTATACCATCTGATTAAACATCCTCCGAAGAGGTCTCCAAGTTTACAAGTAGGTATAAAGAGTTGTTTACCCTTTATGATTATGTCCGTCGGCTACGCCGAACTATTCAATCGCAAATGTAGCATAATTTCTGTATTTAGAAATCCACGTATGCAAATATAATCAAATTTTTCGAATACACGTGAAATCACGTGTATAAAATTTTAGACATCACCTTTCCTTTGCAAAAAATGCGAACAAAGGTTCCCAAATATAGAGATACTACTTTTCAACGGCTCTTGATAGAACGTATGCAACAATTACGTTCGGATCATGGGTATTCTCAAGAAGAAGTTATTGAGTTTACACATTTAGATATTTCTCGGTATGAATCAGGAACCTCCATTCCAAACACACAATCTATACTGAAACTCTGTAAATTATATAACATCACAATCGCTGAATTCTTCGCACCGATAAATTATCCTGCGAAAAAAGAATAGAAAAGACGAAACGGAGCGGTTTCGTCTTTCTTTTTGCAAAAAAGCGACTATATTTGTGTTGAAGGAAAGAACTTGCCCAAACTTATTGATGGAAGAACTCACTACGATCCAGAGCAAAATCTACGAAATCCGCGGCCAGCGCGTGATGCTCGACTTCGACCTTGCGGCGCTCTACCAAGTTACGACCAGTGCATTGAATCAGGCCGTAAAACGTAACATCGAACGATTTCCGGAAGAGTTCATGTTCCGCATTTCCGAAATTGAATGGAAAAATATGTCATCACAATTTGTGACGACATCCAGAACCAAACGACCAAAAACGTCTTTTCCTTACGCTTTTACCGAACAAGGGGTGGTCATGCTTTCATCAGTACTCAGAACCCCTATCGCAATACAGGTTTGCATCTCTGTTGTGAAAGCATTTGTTGCGATGCGTACTTACCTCACGACTACGACATCCGAAACTCTTGCCGCTCGTCTTGAGTCGATAGACCGCCGCCTGCTGGAACTTGAGCAGACGCGCATCGCCGGCGAGCTTGGCTCGGCCCGAGTGCCGGCACTTCCCGAGCGCCTGTCCGATGAAGCATGTCTTGTCGATTATTCGGCGCGTGCCGTTGTCGTTTTCACCGACAACCGACTGGATCGGAGGTTGCTCAAGTAGCTCGGAGCCCGTTACAACGGATGGCTTACTTGGAACGGTGAACGAGTGGCCGGGTGGGTCTATCACAAGTCGTGCATAGCAAAGCTCGATAAGTACCTCCCGGCGCGGAAACCTGCCCTGTAATTTTGTATAATGGCAGAAAAACAGTAAATTTATCTTGTAAAAATTGTTAACCAAAAAACTTGCATAAATATTAATTCTCACATTATGAAATCCTTTGTAAAATTTCTGTTTATGGCTGCCTCTGCCATGACGGTGATGTTGTTCCCCTCTTGCGATAAGGACGACGATGGCGGTTCAGCGGGCGGTTTCGATGTCCATGTTCCGACTTTCGTGAAAGGCACTACTCCGATCCGCGTGGATCTGGGTGTGAACTGCGACAAAGCGCCCACGGTCACGTTCACTACCGAAGGCGATGCGCTGGGCGTCGTCAGCCCCGTTGAGAACCCCGAGTTCGACACGGATTATGTCTATGCCGGCGAGCCGATCGAGACAGACTTCGTGAACGGCCGTGCTACGGCTTCGTTCTGGTATATCCCCCTTACACCGGGCAACCATGCCGTTACCTTCACGGTTAACTATATGCAAAACGGTGCGGCCAAGACCGGCACGAACCGCAAGGTGCTGAAGGTATCCGATGCCTCGAATGGCGGGTTCTATCCGGAGGTTGTTGGTGAAGCTGCGGGGTATTACTTTTCTTTTAGAAATGAACTTGAAAAGTTTAAACGAGGTTGTGATTTTTACGTGGCTTTTGTTTCCCTCAATGGCAAAACCGATCCTGAGCCGTTTAATATCCTGATTTCTCAAGGAAAGAATAATGCTGTTATGGCAAAGGATACCTTCTATTCAATTAGTGGTGGCAAGTGGGATGATGGTTGGCAAAATTGGATTGATGGTGATGGCATGGTAATACGGGAAGGTGTTTCCGGGGAGATTACACTCAAACTCATTTTTAGAGACAATTATAATCGCTGCCGGGATGTCGAGGTTAAGACTGATGCGAATGAGGAGGTAATTTCATCCATAGCCAGTGATTATTATTTGTGGCCTCGTAATAAGTAATATATTGTTCCCCTGTAATACACAAGTCCCCAGTAACTTTGCAGTTTCTGGGGACTTTGCTCATTGTTTAAATTGACGAGATCTGATTACTAAAGGTTATTTGTTATGTTGATGAGTTTTATATCAGTAACTATTTGTAAATCATTCTTTGGATAACTATTTGACACAGATATTTGCGAGGGTAATAGTGTCGGTTTATTAAAGAAATATTTAATAAACGTCCTGTCCATCATTTTCGCCGCAATAGCCTCGCTTTCGGTAAATGGCAACACCAGTATCGTGTCGCCTTCGGTGTAAGGAGCGAGCAGGGGATCGACGGCATCGAGCCCGGTCATATTGCTCACGCTCGTCAATGTGTATGAAATACCTTGTGCATCGGCATATGTTGTGTTTATGGCAGCGAACTCATGCCCGGAAATACTGGGGCTGTTAATCGTCCGCTCGACGGGTGCCCACTGTCCGCTTCCTGGATCTTCGGCGCCGGTTATTTCATATGCCCGAAAGGTGGGGTATAGCTGAATCTTGAGGAGCTGTGCGGACTCGATGGGTGCAGGGTAGTCGAGCGCCGGAGTAAATGCTACCCGTGCGATCACAGTCTTATACCCGAACCAGTATACATATGTCGAAGTGTATGCCAGTTTATAAGACATTTGCCGTGTGTTCGAGTCATAGGATATACTGATATTTGGGGTGAGTTTCGTTGCCACGATATTGTTGGTTACGGTCTTCGATCCGATCTTTATCCCCGTCGATGTTGCGACGTCGATGGTGTATGAAACGTCTCCTACGGCCGTGGGGACGAATACGATCGGGTCGAGTGTGAAGCTCTGTCCGCTGACTACGGTCTTCGAGAACGAAGTCGTCGATGTGAACAACCCTCCGGCCGCGCAAGTCGCCTTTATCGTGACGGGCCCGGAATAGTCGGTCACGGTCATTGTTACGGTGTTCTTGTTGTACATGTAGGTCGAGTTCTTGTTCTGCTGGTTGCAGGAGATCTCGACCTTCGGCTGCTTTATGAGCGCGAAACGGGCATATATGGCATCCTGCCCCTTTGTCGGGGCGTGCTTGTAGGTTGCGGAGGCGGATAGCAACTGTGTGTACGCCTGGTCTGCATACCATCCGTCGAAAGCGTATCCGTTGCCGTCCATGGCCGTGAATGTACAGCCGTCTTCGTAGCAGTATGCAAGCACGTAGTTCGTTCCCGCGGCCTTGGCCAACTCGCCGTTTACGGTCACCGAGCCCGTTCCGGCCTGAAAGTTTGCCCGCACCATGTTTGCGAACTCCTGACTGGCTTCGAACCGTATTGCTTCCCCCTGCTCGTCTGTAATCGTCAGCCTGTATGCGAGCGTCTGGTTTACGCCTTTTTTTATCAGTGCGGGGGTGTATTCCATGTCGCCCCTGGTGTCGCTCTTTGCCGGGATGTATACGTCGTGTAGGGCTCCCTCGTGCCAGGCTCCGCCGTCGCCGTAGCGGAAACTCGCCGCGTCGCCTTGTGTCACTTCGAGCTTCCCGGTAAAGGTGTGGTCGCTTCTGTTGCCGTTGCGCACGGAGAATTCTCCGTAGTCACCCGGTATGCAATAGGGACTCCGTGGCCATGAGCTGTAAAACTCGAAGAGGTAGCTTGTGATGCGGGTGTCGGTCTCGCTGTCGCTGAGGATCGTGATGTTGTAGGTGTGCGCCTCGTTGGGCAGCACGTCGAAATTCGTGGTCATGTTGCTCCCCAGGTAAACTACGAAGTCCACGACCTTGTTCTCCCCGCTTCGGCCGCGGATGCAGAGGTAGGATGCGTACTTCGGAGCTTTGTCCGGGTTCTTTTGATCCTGCGAGGCTATGGAGGATACGTCGCCCTGCCGGTTCGAGAGCATATAGAATATCCCGTTTGCGTTCTTGCTCCCGTTGGGGAATTTGCGGATTTCGGAGTCGTGGAATCCGGTCGCGGGGTCTGTCGGGCCCGTGAGATCCGTTATCAGGTACTCCCGGTCGGGTATGGAGCATAACTGTATGGACGAGATCTCGATGTCTCCGGCGGCCGGGTCTACCGTAATGTTGTAGGCGATCTTCGCGGCATGGCGCTTTAGGGAGATCGGCAATACCTGTCCCGATCCGTCGATGGTGAAGGTGTCCGACCCGATCATTGTCAGCGTCCTTTCGTCCGTCGGGGCGGTTATGGCATATGACTGGAGCCTCGTGAGGGATAAATCCCCCATATCCTGATGTATGTTCGCTGCTACGTATATGCTGTATCGCCCCGGTGCGATGTCTATTTTGTGCGAAGCTCCCGAGGCGTATATGTGCTGCTTCAGCCCTCCGGTGGCGGAGTATATGAAGATGTTAACGTCGTCGATGTCGCTTTCGGCAATCGCCCTGGTAGTGTGTAGTTGCTCGGACAGCACTTCGAGCATGACGGATACCTCGTTCCCTTCCTTGGGGTCGGATGTCGAAGGCTGCTCGCATCCTGAGAGCCCGGGCAGCAGGAGCACTGTGAGAATGATTTTTGCAATATGTTTCATGGTTCTGAAATTTAAAAATTATCGGCGGCGGGCCTTTCACCCGCATTGCGCATCCGTTCCGCACAATCCCATAGTTGCGTCCCTGTCCTGGAGCGAACGCGCCGTTCTGGTTTTTGAACTACGCCGATTTGAGGTTATCTGGTCATTGTTATGTCTGAGGGCAGGTAGTATTTCGTCGTTTGCGACTCGACGGATCTGTCGTTGTAATTGAACTTGAAGCCCGGGTTGTCGGCCGGGCGTATCGAGACGGAGAATTTTTCGTCGCAGCGCCAGAGGAATGTCGATTTCGTCGCCCCTTTGGGTATCGTCGGCATCCCGGCGGACTTCCGGCCTACGGGCGGGATCTTCGATGTGTCGAGCCTGTACTCCTCGTAGTAGAACTTCACCGGCTCGGAAGCCTTGTAGTCGGCCGAATACTGCGTGCGGTAATCGTAGGCTACCTTCGGTACGGGACGTCCGCCTTCCATGACGAGATATTGAAATTCTATCCGGGCGATTCCCTGCCGGGTTATGGTCACAGTCCGGGGCTTGAGTCTGACCTCGATGTCGGTGATGCAGTCGCGCGCGAGTGTGAGCGCATAGGTCGCCTCGCCGGACAGGAGTTGCCCGGAGGTGTCGTACCAGCCCGCGACCTCGAAGTTGAAGAGATCTTCGTTTACGAGTGCGAGCGTTACGGTTTCGCCTTCGACGTTGTGCTCCCCGACCCCGTCGATGGTGAAACAGCCCTCGACGACGCTTGTCACGACGATATTCTTCACGACGTCCATATATACGCGTGCTTTTGCCGACGCCTTCCCTGCCGCGATCTCGAATTCGAGAATCTGCTCGCCGATCTCTTCGGGCGCATACTCGAACGTCATGTCGGCATCTACGGGACAAGCCTGTCCGTTCACGGCGTTTCCGTTCAGGAATATCTTGCCTTTGCCCAGACTGACGGCCGGGGTTACGATGAATTTCCCGTCTGCGCCCGGAACACCTTGAATGTGTAGCAGCACCGGAATCCGGGCATCGGCTGCGGGGTTTACGATCTTCGCTTCGCAGACAGCTTCGGCCGCGATTTCTGATGGCGCTGTTACCGTCACCTTCAGGTCTTGCTGTTCACTGACTTCGCCTTCAGGGGACTTGGCCTGAAAACTTACGAGCAGATCTCCCGCTTGGGCTGGGGTAATTACAAGGCGTGCATTCTTGGCCGAGAGCTGCACCCATTGGCCCGACGTGTCCATGTCGCTCCCGTCGAGTGTGAGCGTGGCTTTCCCTTCGCGGATGAACGCCGAGAGGGAGAAGTTTCCGTCTACGCCTTCTTGGGCAACAGCCAGTGTAATGCTCACGTTCTCTCCCAGTTCACAGACCGCTGCGGCGGTAGACAGGGATAGCTGCGGCTGCGGTTCGACAATTTGGTATTTCGACGAGGAGCAGCCGGGCAGCAGGAATAAGGCCAATGCGTAAAATAGAGTCGTTCTCATGTTGTCAGTTTGTTACGATGATCTCGATGGTCTTGAATTCGGTCGTGTATCCGTCCGTCGCCGAGAGCTGGATACGGTGAATGCCCCGCTCGGCCGGGGTGTAATAAAGCGGCTGTTCCATGTTCGCCGGCACGGAGAATGCTTCGGCGGGGGTGACGGCCACGGCCCCGTACTGGAGCGTGCCGCTGCCTGCGAGTTGCGTGTAGGTTACAGGGATCGCCCCTGTCCATCCGGATTTTGTGAGGAGCATCGTCAGCTCGATCCGCTCGGTGATGGACGCCGTTTCGGGGTACTCGACCTCCAGCGCGAGGGCGGGACTCTTCTGGACATTGAAGTTGATGAAACTGCGGCCGGACTGCTCGCCCTCTTTGGTTTTGACCTCGAAGGATATGCGCAGCGGCCCGGCCAGCGTCGGCGTGAGCGTCAGGATCTCCGTAGTGTTGGACATCGACGTCCATGTGCCGTCGGTCGGGAGGTCGCTGCCCTGCATCGAGAGCTCGCAGGCCCCTTCGTTGAGTACGGCCGAGAGCTGAAATTCCCCGTCGTACCCCTGCTGCGAGACCTTGAGCTGGAGATACGCCGGCTGGTTGATGATGTAAGAGTCCTGTAAGGCCGTCACTTCGAGCGTCGGCCGAGGCTCGGTGATCCGGTACTCGGATTTCTCACAGCCTGCGGCCGCGAAGAG
>OJSO01001281.1_pt1 | contig 16189 bp, 13 predicted proteins | sample 1599521 | NCBI WGS metagenome assembly OJSO01 (sample SAMN04168659, study PRJEB22393) | human gut metagenome | biome: human gut microbiome; feature: stool | host: Homo sapiens | collected 2014-05-12 | reverse complement strand
GTGTGGTTGTCAAGATGAAGGGGAGACGGTGTACCGAAAAACTTGCCCTTGTCGCCAGCGGGAAACTGGGCTATAATAAAGCCACTTATTAGCCGGAAGGAGGGGATGCAGATGGAGCTGTTTCGGCGGACATTGGCGGGGCTGCTGATGCTGGTGGTTGCGGTGTCAGTGGGCATCTGGGTGCAGGGAAAGTTTATCGACGCGGTGCGTCTGCCGACTCATACGCGGATGATCGGGGCGACGTATACGACCCTGAGTGACCCGTTTTATGAGACCATCAACGATGAGATCCAGATGCAGATCAAGAGCAACGGCGATCTGCTCCTGGTGCGCGACCCGGGACAAGACCAGGAGCGGCAGAATCAGGAGATCGAGGATATGCTCAATAAGGGCATTGAGCTGCTCATCGTGAACCCGGTGGATTATGTGGGCGTGACGCCTGCGCTGGAAAAGGCGAGGGAAAAGGGTGTGCCGGTCATCCTCATCGACTCCAAGGTGGACGACCCGGAGCTTGTCACCTGCACCATCACCTCCAACAACTACGGCGCCGGTCTGCTGGACGCCCGTCACCTCATCAGCCAGACTAAGAACGCCCGCATCGTGCTGCTGTCCAACTCGGATTCGTTCTCCAGCTGGGACAGGCTTTCGGGCTTCTGCCAGACCCTGACCAAAAGCGGCAACGACTACCGGATCCTGGAGCTGCGGGACTGCGGCGGTGAGCTGAACCGTGCCATGCGCGCGATGGTGCAGCTGTTGGAGACGTTCCCGCGCATTGACGTCGTGATGGCCGTCAACGAGCAGGCGGCCCTGGGTGCAATGGCGGCGCTGGAAGAAAAGGGCGTGCTCTCGTCCACTTTGGTTTACAGCGTGGACGGCTCACCGGAGGCGAAAGCCCTGATCTCCGAAGGGCTGATGACGGCCACCTCGGCGCAGTCGCCCCTCCGCATCGGCCGGATGGCGGCAGAGGTGGTGTACGAGATCCTGGAGGGCAAGCCGTACCTGACCAACATCGTGGTGCCGGTAAATCAGATCACGCAGGAGGATATTCTGCGCTACGGCACGGAGGGCTGGCAATGAAAACTGAGAATTTGTCCATCGGCCTCCGGGTGCTCTACCATGCCATTGAGTGGCTGACGGTATTTCTGATCCTGCTCATCTTTGCGGTGCAGATCATCACGCCGCTCTACGCGGTGAGAGTTGGCCGTGCAGACTCGTTTTTGCAGCAGCTGCAATGGCTGCCGTACCGCCCCGGTGTGCTTGCCCTGGGCGTGATGCTGGCAGCGGTGGGCACCATCCTGAGCAAGTGCTCCCACGAGGTGGACAGCGGCTTTCTCTCCCGCAGCAGCTGGCAGCTATATTTATTGGAGGGCGTGCTGTACAGTGCCTCGGCGCTGATCTTCCAGCAGAACTGCGACAAAATCGCTCTGTTTGCGATCGTGGATATGGTGGACGACCCGCGCTCTCTCCGGCAGAAGCGCTTTCTGAGCGCCATGATCGTGGTGTACCTTTTCTGCAACATGGACGCCGCCACCAGCGCCCTCCATGCCGTGACGCTGAAACAATACCTGGCTTTTTACAGCCTGCACACCCGCAGCGTCCTGCAGCTGGTGATCGAGAGCCTGTCGGCGCTGGAAATGATACTCTTCATCCTGTACATGGTGCTGTTCATCAGCCAGCAGACCAGCGAGAAACAGGAGATCCTGAACCTGAACCAGCAGCTGCAGCAGGCCAACGAGCAGCTGCGCATCTACGCCGAGGAGAGCGCCCACACCGCACAGGTGCAGGAACGCAACCGCCTTGCGCGGGAGATCCACGACACGTTAGGCCATGTGCTCACGGGCATCACAGCGGGCGCAGACGCCTGCATCCAGATGATGGACGACTCGCCCGAGATGGCACGGCACCAGATGGAGCTGATAGCCGACACCGCCCGCAACGGCATGAACGATGTCCGGCGCTCGGTCAAGGCACTGCGGCCGGACTCGCTGGAAAAAGAAAACCTCTCGGGTGCGCTCAACAAGATGTGTACCAGCATGGCGCAGAGCAGCGGCACGCAGATCCAGCTGGAAGAGTCGCTGGCCGGGCTGACGCTCTCGCAGGATGAGGAAGACTGCGTCTACCGCACCGTGCAGGAGGGCATCACCAACGCCATCCGCCACGGCCATGCCACCCGGGTCCAGGTGCAGTGCCATATCGAGGACGGCGTGCTGGAAGTGTCGGTGAGGGACAACGGCATCGGCTGCAAGAGCGTGACGCCGGGCTTTGGCCTGCAGCATATGCAGGAGCGGATGCTCATGCTGGGCGGCACGTTCTGGTATGAGAACAGCGACGGGTTCTGCATCCGGGCAGAGATCCCTCTGCGCAAGACCCCGGGCAGTGAAAAGAGGAAACAGGAGGAAACGGTATGATAAAGGTGCTTCTGGCCGACGACCAGGAACTGATCCGTCAGAGCCTCAGCTTTGTGATGAGCAAGCAGGAAGACATTGAGATGGTGGGTACAGCCGCCAATGGCCGTGAAGCGCTGGAACTCGTGGAGGAAAAGCAGCCCGACGTGGTGCTGCTGGACATTCGGATGCCCGAGATGGACGGCGTGGAGTGTACCCGCCGCATCAAGCAGGAGTTTCCGGGCATCAAGGTCATCATCCTGACCACCTTTGACGATGACGATTATGTGTTTGACGCTCTGCGGTACGGCGCTTCCGGCTACCTGCTCAAGGGCGTCTCGGTGGACGGCCTGACCAACGCCGTGCGGGAGGCCGCGCGCGGCGGCTCCATCATCGCCCCGGATGTGGCGTCCAAGGTCTTGCAGATGTTCTCCCGCATGGCACAGGGCGACGTGCAGGTGCGCGTGAACAAAAAGAATGCGCTGGAGCTGACCAAGATGGAGCGGCAGGTCATCCGCGAGGTGGGCTGCGGCCTCTCCAACAAGGAGATCGCGGGCAGACTCTATCTCTCCGAAGGCACGGTGCGCAACTACATCAGCAGCATCCTGCGCAAGCTGGAACTCCGTGACCGCACCCAGCTGGCCATCTGGGCGGTGCAGAACCAGAACAGCCAGCCGGAGGCAGACGTATGAGCCGGTACTGGAAGGCCGCGCTGCCCTTTCTGCTGGCGGCGGTCATCATTCTGGCGGCTGCCAGCCGTCCGGTGGTGCTGCACATCGGCTTCCCGTGTGACAGCTATTGGAATGTCCCGGGCGAGAACTACTATACCTTTATTGACGCCGCCATTGAAAAGTTTGAGGCAGAGCACCCCAACGTGAAAGTCGAGTACACCAGCGGCATCCGGGTCGAAGACTACACCGAATGGCTCAGCGGCCAGTACCTGCTGGGGCAGGAGCCGGATGTGATGGTGATCCTTCCCGAGGACCTTGTAATTTTCAGCGATACAGCTTCCCTGCGGGAGCTGGATCCGTTCATGAAGCAAGACCCGGAAGCGGATCTGAGCGGCTTTTACCCGGCGGCATTGCAGGCCGGAGCCGACAAGGGGAAACAGTATGCGCTGCCGCTGGAATGCGTGCCGCAGATGATGTTCATCAATAAGACACTGCTCCAAAAAGAGCACATCCGCATCCCGGATAACGATTGGACGTGGGATGAGTTTTACAGCCTGTGTGAGCAGCTGACGAGAGACACGGACGGGGACGGCATCGTTGACCAGTTCGGCGTCTACGATTACGGCTGGGAAGAGGCGCTGGTGGCCAACGGCTGTTCTCTGTTCAGTGAGGACGGCCAGCACTGCCTGCTGAACCAGAGCGCACAGGAGTCTGCCATGCAGTTTGCACGGAAGATCTACCAGCTCAACGCCGGAACGGATCTGAGCGAAAAGACCTTCGACGAGGGCAGAGTGGCGTTCCGCCCGATGCTGTTTTCCGAGTACCGCAGCTATGAGCCGTATCCGTGGCGCATCAAGCGCTCGTCGAACTTTGAGTGGGACTGCATCGCCATGCCCAGCGGCACAAGCGTCGGCGGCGGCAACTACTCCCGGCTGAGCACCCTCATGCTGGGCATCAGCCAGCGCACAAAGCATTCCCGGCTGTCGTGGGAGCTGCTGAAGACCATTGCCTGCACGGAGGAGATGCAGACGATGGTCTACACCGAGTTGAGCGGCGTGTCCGCCCTGCACAGTGTGACGGAATCGGATGAGGTCGCCCGGCTGCTTCAGCTGGACTCGCAGGACACCGCCTCCCGCGGAATGTCTACTCTGCCTGCCATCATGGAGGATACGCTTGCCACGCCCCGCTTTGCGCGGTATCATCAGGCGATGGAGAGCGCCGACCGCCTGATCACCGAGGCCATGTCGGCAGACAAGAACTTTGAATTGCAGCTGCTGCAAATTCAGCAGCAGCTCGACGTCACATTGACAAGCTGACAAAAAATCCACGCAGAAAGCCCGCTTTTGTGCAAACTGCTGCATAAAAGCGGGCTTTTATTCGACTATTTGACGAAAGAAGTGACATTTGTCATGTTTTGTTTGGCAGAATGTCATATTCTGCTTGTGACATTCTACAGCTGTGAACAGGACATGAACATGGTATGATAAAGCCATGAAAATCAGATGGGCCTGCGCGAGGCTCATCCGAGAAGAGCAAGATCTGTTTGGAAAAATCAGGAGGAAAAATCACATGAAGAAGATTTCTCGTCGTTCGTTTCTCGCTGTCTGCGGCGCTATGGCTGCAACTGCTGCCCTGACCGCCTGCGGCGGTTCTTCCGCTTCTACCGCCGGCACCGCTGCTTCCGGCTCCACTGCCGGTTCTGCTGCATCCGGTGAGGTCTTTGAGCTGAAGCTCTCCACCACCCAGACCGATACTTCCATGATCTATCAGGGCCTGCAGGCTGCTGCCGACAAGGTGGCTGAGGACACCGACGGCCATGTGAAGGTCACCATCTATCCTTCCAGCCAGCTGGGCGGTGAGGAAGACATGATCGACCAGGCTCTGCAGGGCATGGGCATCGCCGTCCTGACCGACGCAGGCCGTCTGTCCAGCTACGTCAACGACATCGGCATCATGAACATGGCCTACATCGTGGACAACTACGAGGACGGCATGAAGCTGATGGCTACCGATACCTTCAAGGGCTGGGACGCTGACCTGGCCAACAACGGCATCTGCGGCCTGTGCTACAACTACTACGACGGTGCTCGTTCCTTCATGGGCCACAAGCCTTACAAAACCCCCGCCGATCTGAAGGGCGCTGTCATCCGCACCCCCGGTGCTGACCCGTACGTTGAGTCCATCTCCGCTATGGGCGCTACCCCGTACAACATCGCATGGTCTGAGGTCTACAACGGCATCCAGACCAAGTCCATCGACGGCTGCGAAGTCCAGTACACCTCCGCTGTTTCCAGCAAGATCTACGAGGTCTGCGAGTACGTCAGCAAGACCGAGCACATCAACCTGTTCAACATGGTCATCTGCGGTCAGGCATGGTTCGACAAGCTGCCCGCCGAGTATCAGGAAGTCATGAAGAAGGACTTCAACGACTGCGCATACAACAATGCTCAGGACATCATCGCTGCTCAGGATGACATGGAGAAGACCCTGACCGACAACGGCATGACCATCGTCGAGGTCGATAAGGACATCTTCCGTGAGGCTGTCAAGCCCGCATACGAGAAGCTGGGCTGGACCGAGCTGCGCGAGCAGCTGTACAAGGAAGCCGGCGTCGAGGCCTGATCCCTTAAAAAGCTGAATCGACCATAACGTAAATGTCCTCCTGCATGGCAGCTCGCTGTGCAGGAGGTATTGTGAATAAGGACGACTTTCTATGAAGAAATTTTATGAAAAAGTCTGTAAGCTGGAAGAGCTGATCGCTCTGATCCTGGTTGCAGGCATTGCGGTCCTCGTCTTTGTTTCGGCGCTGATGCGTACCATTGGCCATCCGCTGAACTGGGCACAGGACGTTGCACTGATCGCCTTCGCATGGCTGATCTTCCTCGGCAGCGACGTCGCAATGCGCGGCTCCGGCCTGATTGGCGTTGATCTGTTCGTCAAGAAGTTCCCCGCCGGTGTGCAGAAGGTGCTGGACATCCTGTTCAAGGTCATCATCGCAGCGTTCCTCTGCGTGCTGATCTACTACGGCTACGGCATGACCACTTCCGGCTGGGCGCGTCAGATCACTTCTCTGCACATCAGCTACAGCTGGGTCACGATGGCTGTGCCTGTCGGCTCCTTCTTTATGCTCATCTCCACCATCCGGAACATCATTGAGCGCGTCAAGACGCCTGCTGGTCAGGAAGTCAAACACGAAGCAGGGAGGGACGTCGGCTAATGTTTATTGCAATCGGTATCTTCTTTGTGTTTCTGCTGCTGGGTATGCCCGTGGCATTCTCCATCGGTCTGTCGGGCTTCTCGTTCTTTATGATCCGCGACCTGCCCATGACCGTTCTGGTGCAGAAATCCATTTCCACTTCTCAGAGCTTTACCATGCTGGCCATCCCCCTGTTCATTCTGGCCGGCAACCTGATGAACAGCTGCGGCATCACCAAGCGCCTGATGCGCTTTGCCAACGCCTGCACCGGCCATATGTACGGCAACATCGGTCAGGTCTCCTGCCTGATGTCCACCCTGATGGGCGGCGTCTCCGGTTCTGCGGTTGCAGATGCTTCGATGGAGTGCCGCATCCTCGGACCTGAGATGACCCGTCTGGGCTACGACCGCGGCTGGTCTGCCGCCATCAACGGCCTGTCCGGCCTGATCGTCGCCACCATTCCGCCGAGCATGGGCCTGATCATCTACGGCACCGTCGGCGAGGTGTCCATTGGCCGTCTGTTCATGGCTGGCTGGGTCCCCGGCATCCTGATGTGCGTGCTGCTGATGCTGGCCGTCACCTGGAGCGCCCGCCGCTTCGGCTACAAGCCCGAGCATGACCATCCGGCTCCGCTGTCTGAGATCCTGAAGGCTCTGCTGGATAGTATCTGGGCCATTCTGTTCCCTGTCCTGCTGATCGTCCTGATCCGCTTCGGCATCATGAGCCCCACCGAGTCCGGCTCCTTTGCCTGCGCATACGCCCTGCTGGTCGGCACCGTGTTCTACCACGAGCTGACTTGGGAGAGCCTGCTGCAGACCCTGCGCGACAGCGTGAAGGACATCACCGTCATCACCATCATTCTGGCGTTCTCCGGCGTGTTCGGCTACGGCATCGTGTTCGATAACATCACTGTTACCATTGCAAACGCTCTGCTGGGCATCACCAGCAACAGCGCGATCCTGCTGCTGCTGGTCGTCGTCTTCCTGCTGATCTGCGGTATGTTCATGGAGACCACCGTTATCGCCCTGATCCTGACCCCCATCCTGCTGCCCGTCATGCGCAGCATCGGCGTCAACGAAGTCGTGTTCGGCATGATCATGATGACCACCGTCACCTTCGGCGTCATGACTCCCCCTGTCGGCACCGCGCTGTATGCCGTGTCTGACATCATGGAGTGTCCCATTGAGGAGACCTTCAAGAAAGGCTGGCCCTTCTACCTCGCGATCGTGTGTGTCATCCTGTTCATGATATTCTTCCCGCAGGCGGTGCTCTTCCTGCCGAACCTCGTATACGGCGCTTAAATCAAGCGTTCCACATCTCTCTGATTCTTCTATCTATTAAGCGGAGCCTGTCTTTCCTGCCTTGGAAAGGCAGGCTCTGTGCCTTTTATGGAGGTTTTTATGAAGCCGACGACAGATTTCCCGTTCCTGCTGGACAACCCCCGGGCGTGGCGCACCTATCTGGGAGGCCGGATGCTGGACGCCCTGCACGGTGACTCCAACGGCGAGGACGGGCATTTCCCCGAAGAGTGGATCCTTTCCACCGTCGCCGCCCGCAACGCCGGACGGGAGCAATTCCCCGAAGAAGGCATGAGCCACCTGCGCGGCACCGACGTTACCCTGAAATCGGTGCTGGAAAGCGATACGGAGGGCTATCTCGGCAAAGGCGCAGCGCAGCCCACCCTCGGCGTGCTGACCAAGCTCATCGACAGCGCCGAGCGCCTGACTCTGCAGGTGCATCCCGACAAGCCGACGGCCCTGCGGCTGTTCCAGAGCCAGTACGGCAAGACCGAGTGCTGGCACATCCTCAGCGGCCACCCCGTGAACGGCGAAGAACCCTGCATCTACTACGGCTTCCAGCCGGACATGACCCGCGCGCGGTGGGAAGCGCTGTTCCACGCACAGGATATTCCCGGGATGCTGGCCGGGATGCAGAAATACCCGGTGCATCCGGGCGACACCATCCTGATCGAGGGCGGTATGCCCCACGCCATCGGCGCGGGCTGCTTCCTCGTGGAGATCCAGGAGCCGACGGATTATACGATCCGGGTGGAGCGCACGACGCCCAGCGGCTTTGCCGTGGCCGACAGTATGTGCCATCAGGGGCTGGGCTTTGAAAAGATGTTCGAATGCTTCCACTATGAGCCGCACAGCCGCGAGGAGATCCACGACCGCTGGTTCATCGAACCGGAAACGGTGTTGAAAACGGCGGGCGGAAGCATCACGACGCTGGTGGGCTATCGCAATACGCCGCTCTTCCGTCTGGACGAAGTAAACGTCTCCGACACCCTGACGGTGGACTGCCCGCCGCGCGGCAGCGGCATCTATGTGCTGGAAGGCGCAGGGACCCTGAGCGCAAACGGCCGCAGCCTGCCTCTGAAAAAGACCGACCAGCTCTTTGTCCCCGCTGGAACGGGAAGATTTACACTGGATGCGGAGGCTCCGCTGAGGGTCCTGCATTTCTTTGGCCCTGAACAGAAACAATAAATTCCAATGTAAAAAAGACCTCCGCAGCCTTTCAGGGCTGCGGAGGTCTTCTGCTATAGGGGAGAGGTCACTTCCGTGCGATCATCTCGGTGTAGGCCAGCACCAGCGGGCCGACGCCCTTTGCGTCGTTGCAGACCACCGGCTCACTGAAATAGTAAGCCAGCGAGCCGTCGCGGTGGTCCTTGCCGCCGAGGCCGGCGACGAGGCAGATGCCGTCCAGCTGCAGGCTGCCGTCCGGGTTCTTGCTCAGATACTTGTCACAGGTGCCGTAGAAGGCTTTCTCGGCCCATGCGGCCATCCGCTTGGGCAGGTAGCCGAGACGCACGCCCTTGAGCACAGCGTAGGCGAAGAGGGCCGTGCCGCTGGTCTCGAGGTAGTTGCCCTCGACGCCGGGGTGGTCCATCACCTGCCAGAACATGCCGGTCTCCTCGTCCTGGAACTTGTGCACATCCTCAATGGTCTGGCGGAGCTGTGCCATGATGCCGCGGTACTCGTTGTACAGCTGCTCGTCCATCCGCTCCAGCACATCCACCATCGCCACCATGAACCAGCCCATGGCCCGCAGCCAGAAGTTGGGGCTGCAGCCGGTGACGGGGTCGGCCCAGTACATCTGGAGGCTCTCGTCGTAGCCATGGTAGTACAGGCCGGTCTTCTCGTCCCGCATGTGCTTCTTGATGTTCATGAACTGCTTGTAGCTGTCGATGCAGCCCTGCATCTTGTTGTAGCGGGTCTCGTACTCCATGTAGAAGGGCTGGGCCATGTAGGTGCCGTCCAGCCAGACCTGCCACGGATAAATGTCCTTGTGCCAGAAGTTGCCCTCCTTGGTGCGGGGCTGGGTGAGCAGCTGACTGCGGATGGTGTCGATGGCCTTGCGGTACTTCTCGTCGCCGAAGATGTCGTAGAGGATGAACAGGTTTTTGCCCTGATTCACATTGTCGAGGTTGTACTCCTTCGGGTCGTAGGTCTTGATGGAGCCGTCTTCCTGCACGAACCAGTCGATGAAATCCCTGGAAAATTTCAGGTACTTCTCGTCGCCGGTAGTCTTATACAGGCTCAGGCAGGCGGTGATCATGCAGCCGTCGATGTAGTTCCACTTGTTGGGCTTGCCGCTGCGGACCTTCTCGATGTTCCACATGGGTGCCTCGGCGCTGGAATTGGCGATGAGGTAGTCCACATAATCGCCCAGCATGGACAAAATCTCTTCATGAGTCATGGCTTAGTCCTCCTCAAAATGGCCGACGTTGGCAAAGCGCAGACGCTCGCCCTCGTAGCCCTCGATCTTGACGTTGTGCAGCTTGATATTCTTGACGTTCTCGGCGTAGATGGCCAGCTTCTTGACCAGCGGGCGGTTGTCGGCCATGGCAGCCTGACCCTCCTTTGCGTCGGGGTCGAAGGTGATGGTGACATTCTTCATGGAGACGCCCTCGATGGGCTGCTCGGGCAGGCCGTCGAAGTAGCAGCCCGCAAACTGTGCATCGGTGGCCACGATGTCTTCCATGGTCAGGGTGCCGAGCTTCGGGGTGTATTCGTCCACGGGCAGAGCCTCGCGGCACTGGACATAGGGACTGTGGCCGTCCGGGTCGCAGAAGTAGAACATATTGATGACGAAGGGAGCCTTGACGCCCCGCATCTCCACGTTGCGGAACACCAGACCGTCGATGACGGCGGTGTTGCCGCGGCCGCGGCGGGTCTTGACGCGGAGGCCGCGGTCGGTGTGGTCCATGAGGCACTGGGTGACCACCATGTCCTTGACGCCGCCGCTCATCTCGCTGCCGATGACGATGCCGCCGTGGCCCTTGTCCAGCAGGCAGTTGCGGATGACGGTGTGCTCGCAGCTCTTCTTGAGCTTCATGCCGAGGAAGACCTTGCTGGCCTTCATGGCGATGCAGTCGTCGCCGACGTGGATGTTCACGCCGATGATGCGGATGTACTCGCAGCTCTCGGGGTCGATGCCGTCGGTGTTGGGGGCGTTGTAGGGGTTGTTGATGTTGAAGTTCAGCAGGTCGAGGTGTTTGACGAAGATGGGGTGGATGGTCCAGGAGTAGCTGTTCTGCACGGTGATGCCGTGGAGGCAGACGTTCTCGCTGTCCACCATCGCCACGGCGCGGGGACGCCATGCGATGCGCTTGACCTTGGGGTCGATCCACCAGTCGCCGTTCTGGGCGTCGCAGTCCAGTGTGCCTTCGCCGGTGACGACGACGTCATGCACCTGGGTGATGTTCAGAAGGCCCGCAAAGCTGTTCAGCGGGTTGCCCTCCCAGCCGGTGAGGTAGTATTCGTCCACTTCGTTCTCGCTGGGGATGACGCCGGGCAGGATGGGGTAGTGGGTGCGGTCATTGTCGCCCAGCAGCACAGCGCCCTTCTCGAGGTAGAGGGTGGTGCAGCTCTTCATGAAGAGGCTGGCGGTGCGGTAGCGGCCAGCGGGGACATATACCGTGCCGCCCTTGGGGCAGGTGGAAAGAGCAGCCTGCAGCCTGCCGGTGTTGTCGGTCTCGCCGTCGGCGACGAGGCCATAGCGGGATGCGTCCACAAAGAAGCTCTCGGCCTCGGTGGTGAAGTCCAGCTTCAGGTGCTCGCCCTCGGCGTCCACCTCCACAGTGTAGGCGGTGGACGGAGTCAGGGAGAAGAGGGAGAACACGTTGGTGTTGCAGCTTTCGTAAATGGTCTTGCCGTTCAGAGCCACGGCGAAGGGGTGCTCCGGGCGGAAGCACTTGCCGTTTTCCAGCTCGAAGACGGCGCTGCGGGTCATGGAACGGATGAGAGACAGATTCATTTTTACAGCCTCCTGAGTTATTTGCGTAGATTTGCGGCTTGCCCGCAGAGGGCGGGCATGGTACACTGGGGATAAGAAGATCAGAGCACTGCCCCGGCGGGGCAGGCATAGCAAGAAGGGGGAAGGGCAGATGCGCGCCGAACGGGAAAAACTCAACGCGAAGATCACGGCGGGAGCACTCAAGCTGGCCGGCGGGCGGCTCGAGCTGCCTGCCGAGATGTGCCATATCGTTCTGTTTTCGGGCGGCAGCTGCACGGTCCAGTGCGGGGATACGTCGCTTCTGGTCAGCCCCGGCTGCGCACTGCTGCTGGGGCCGGGGGCGTGGGCGGTATCGCAGGCAGGCCACACCCAGCCGGAAATGCTGGGATGCAGTTTCCCACAGGCGGCCCTCCACGAGATGAAGAACGCCACCGGCGAAGATTTCCTCCGCCTTTTTGCACCGGGCAGCCAGATGGCCCTTTACGGCAGCATCCAGTGGGCCAGCCGTCTGCGGACGCTGCTGGAGATGATGCGGAGCGCCATGGGCGAGCCGGAGTATCCCGGCGGGCTGTACCTGGCACTGACGCTCCACTATGTGGAGCAGGAGCACCGGGCGCAGAGCGCCGCCGACGCCCGCCCCCGCAACGAGACGGTGGAGCAGATCTGCGCCTACCTTGCGGCAAACTACCAGCAGAAGCTTTCCCTCACTGAGGTGGCAGCGCGGTTCTACATCTCGCCCTACTATCTGAGCCGGCTGTTCCGGCGGGTGACGGGGCAGTCCATCGTGGACTACATCAACGCCCGCCGCATCGAGGCGGCACAGAAGCTTCTGGAAACGACAGAGCTGAGCATCGGCAGCGTGGCCGAGCAGACCGGTTTCGCCTCTGCGGCCCACTTCCGCCGCGTCTTCCGGGAGACGATGGGCGTCGGGCCGCTGCAATATAGAAAAAGTAGGAAATAAACCTCTCCGTCACGCCTGACGGCGTGCCACCTCTCCTATCGAGGAGAGGCCTTGGCATTTCATAAAGCTTCACCTCTTCGCCAGAGGCTCCCCTCGGTAGGGGAGCTGTCGAGCGATAGCGAGACTGAGAGGTTGATACAGAAAAACGGAGGAAAACAAAATGATGGACGCTACCAAGTACGCACCGGGATATTACCCGGTCCCCGCCGGTTATGACAGCTGGGTCAAGAAGGACCACATCGAGAAAGCTCCCACCTGGTGCAGCGTGGACCTGCGCGACGGCAATCAGGCCCTTATCGTCCCCATGAGCCTCGAGGAAAAGCTGGAATTCTTCCAGATGCTGGTCAAAATTGGCTTCAAGGAGATCGAAGTCGGCTTCCCGGCCGCCAGCGAGACGGAGTACGAGTTCCTCCGCACCCTCATCGAGAAGAACATGATCCCCGACGATGTCACCGTGCAGGTGCTGACCCAGTGCCGCGACCACATCATCCGCCGCACCTTCGAGGCTGTCAAGGGCGCACCCCGTGCGGTCGTCCACTTCTATAATTCCACCTCCGTCGCCCAGCGCGAGCAGGTGTTCCACAAGTCTAAGGAGGAAATCAAGCAGATCGCCGTGGACGGCGCAAAGCTGGTCAAGCAGCTGAGCGAGGAGTATGAGGGCAACTTCCTCTTCGAGTACAGCCCCGAGAGCTTCACCGGCACCGAGGTGGACTACGCCGTTGAGGTCTGTAACGCGGTCCTGGACATCATGCAGCCCACCCCCGACCGCCCCATGATCATCAACCTGCCGGTCACGGTCGAGATGAGCATGCCCCACGTTTACGCAAACCAGATCGAGTATTGCGACAAGCACCTCAAGTACCGCGACAGCGTCATCATCTCCACCCACCCGCATAATGACCGCGGCACCGGCGTCGCCTGTGCCGAGCTGGCCGTTCTGGCAGGCGCTCAGCGGGTGGAGTGCTGCCTCTTCGGCAACGGCGAGCGCACCGGCAACGTGGACGCTGTGACCCTCGCCATGAATATGTACAGCCACGGCGTAGACCCGAAGCTGGACTTCTCCGATATGCCTGCCATCTGCGCCACCTATGAGCGGGTCACCCGGATGCACATCTACGAGCGCACTCCCTACGCCGGCCAGCTGGTGTTCGCCGCCTTCTCGGGCAGTCATCAGGACGCCATTGCAAAGGGCATGGCCTACCGCAAGGAGAAGGGCGACCACCGCTGGACCTGCCCCTATATTCCGGTAGACCCCCACGACATCGGCCGCACCTACGACGCCGACGTCATCCGCATCAACAGCCAGAGCGGCAAGGGCGGCATCGGCTTCGTGCTGGAGCAGAACTACGGCTACAACCTGCCCCCCAAGATGCGCGAGGTGCTGGGCTACAAGGTCAAGAGCGTGTCCGACCACAGCCACAAGGAGCTGAGTGCAGGCGAGGTGCTCCACATCTTCGAGGATACCTTCCTCAACAAGTCGAAGCCCCTGTCTGTCGTCGAGGCCCACTTCGCACAGGTCAACGGCATCACCGCCACCGTCACGCTGGATCTGAACGGTCAGCGCAAGGTGGTCACCTCGGTGGGTAATGGCCGTCTGGATGCTGTGGCAAACGCTATCCAGAGCGCCACCGGCATGGACTTCCACCTGGAAACTTACTCCGAGCACAGTCTGGACGAAGGCTCTACCTCCCGCGCCGCTTCCTACGTCGGCCTCGAGTGGGGCAACGGCATCGTCACCTGGGGTACAGGCACCGATACTGATATTATCGTGGCCGGTATCCATGCACTGGTCAGCGCGATCAACAATAAATAAAGAGAGATTTTTGAGAGAGTATCAAAAGGAGAATGAACCATGGGAATGACCCAGACGCAGAAAATTCTGGCCGCACACGCAGGCCTCGCCGAGGTCAAGGCAGGCCAGCTCATCAACGCCAAGCTCGACATCGTGCTGGGCAATGACATCACCACCCCCGTCGCCATCAACGAGTTCGAAAAGGCGGGCTTCAACGGCGTGTTCGACAAAGAGCACATCGCCATCGTCCTCGACCACTTCGTTCCTAACAAGGACATCAAGAGCGCGACCCAGTCCAAGCAGTGCCGCGAGTTCGCCAACAAGTACGACATCCTCAACTTCTACGATGTGGGCCAGATGGGCATCGAGCACGCTCTGCTGCCCGAAAAAGGCATCGTGACAGCCGGTGACTGCGTCATCGGCGCCGACAGCCACACCTGTACTTACGGCGCACTGGGCGCATTCTCCACCGGCGTCGGCTCCACCGATATGGCCGCCGGCATGGCTACCGGCATGGCATGGTTCAAGGTGCCTGCCGCCATCAAGTTCGTGCTGAACGGCAAGCTGCCGCCGAAAGTTTCCGGCAAAGACCTCATCCTCCACATCATCGGTATGATCGGCGTGGATGGTGCGCTGTATAAGTCGATGGAGTTCACCGGCCCGGGCGTCGCTTCCCTCTCCATGGACGACCGCCTGAGCATCTGCAACATGGCCATCGAGGCCGGTGCCAAGAACGGCATCTTCCCCGTGGACGGCGTGACCAAGGCTTATCTCAAGGGCCGCAGCCAGCGCGAGCCGGTGTTCTATGAGGCTGACCCGGACGCCGAGTACGAGAAGACCATTGAAATCGACCTCTCTGCCCTTGAGCCGACCGTCAGCTACCCCCACCTGCCCGAGAACACCCACCCCGCCAGCGAGGGCAAGGACATCAGGATCGACCAGGTGGTCATCGGCAGCTGCACCAATGGCCGCCTCGAGGATATGGAAGCCGCTTACAACATCCTGAAGGGCAAACACATCGCAAAGGGCGTGCGCGGCATCATCATCCCCGCCACCATGGCCGTGTACAAGGAGTGCATCCTCCGCGGCTGGACGACGGCCTTCATCGACGCGGGCTGCATCGTCTCCACCCCCACCTGCGGCCCCTGCCTCGGCGGCTACATGGGCATCCTCGCCGAGGGTGAGCGCTGCGTCTCCACCACCAACCGCAACTTCGTGGGCCGCATGGGCCACGTCAAGAGCGAGGTGTATCTGGCTTCGCCCGCTACCGCTGCCGCCAGCGCACTGACCGGCTATATCACCGACCCCCGCACGGTCTGAGAAAAGGAGAGTCACCCATGAACAACGCAAACGGTTCTGTTTTCAAATACCCGGATAACGTGGATACCGATGTCATCATCCCGGCCCGCCACCTGAACACCCAGGACCCCAAGGAGCTGGCCAGCCACTGCATGGAGGATATCGACAAGGACTTTGTCCGGAACGTCAGGGACGGCGATGTTATGGTGGGCGGCTGGAACTTCGGCTGCGGCTCCTCCCGTGAGCACGCACCGCTCGTTCTCCGCGAGAACGGCGTTTCCTGCGTTATCGCGTCCTCGTTCGCGCGTATCTTCTACCGCAACGCCTTCAACATGGGGCTGTTGCTGCTGGAAATCGGCGACGACGTGAACAAGATCAAGGACGGCGACAAGCTCGAAGTCAGCCCCGAAGAGGGCGTGATCAAGAACCTGACCACCGGCGAGACCATCAAGGTGCCCGCGCTGTCCCCCGTCATGCAGAACCTCATCGACAAGGGCGGACTCGTGAACTACGTCCGCGAAGAGATCGAGGCTGAAGGGAAGTAGTGGGATAGAATGGAAGATTGGGGAGGGGAGAGGGAACCTTTCTGAAGAAAGGCTTCCCTCTGCGCTCCCCAAACCCCACCCTTCTCCCTCCCAAGACTTTTGT
>OJSO01001280.1_pt1 | contig 16200 bp, 10 predicted proteins | sample 1599521 | NCBI WGS metagenome assembly OJSO01 (sample SAMN04168659, study PRJEB22393) | human gut metagenome | biome: human gut microbiome; feature: stool | host: Homo sapiens | collected 2014-05-12 | reverse complement strand
TGCTTGCAGCTTGGCATCGGCGGTATTCCGAACGCAGTATGCAAACAGCTTTTCGACAAAAAGAATTTGGGACTGCACAGCGAACTTGTCGGCGACGGTGTTGTAGATTTGCTTGAAGAGGGCGTAATCAACAACAAGATGAAAACAAGCAACAACGGCAGAACGGTTTTGGGCGCGGCTCTCGGCTCAAAAAAGCTCAATGACTACATAAATAACAATCCGTCAGTTGAATTGCACCCGATTGACTATGTAAACAATCCCATTGAAATCGCAAAGAATGACAATATGGTTTCGATAAACTCGTGCATACAGGTTGACCTGCTCGGTCAGGTTGTATCGGACACAATCGGGTTGAGCCAGTTTTCCGCTGTAGGAGGTCAGGTTGACTTTGTAAGAGGTGCAACAATGTCGAAAGGCGGCAGGTCGATTATTGCCATGCCGTCAACGGCGCGCAAATGCAGCGTCAGCCGAATTGTGCCGCTTATCGCTGAGGGAAGTGCTGTAACAACACCGCGAAACGATGTTAACTATGTTGTGACGGAATACGGCATTGCTCAACTCAAGGGCAAAACGCTTAAAGAGAGAGCAAAAGCACTCATTAAGATTTCGCACCCGAAATTCAGACCGCACCTTATTGTTGAATATCGCAAACGCTTTAACGAGGAGCCGTTCACCAAAGAGGAATTCAAAGAATTCACATCAATAGTAAAAGAAAAAATCAAGGACAAAAACGAAAGCGTTATCGAAAAAATCAAAGTAAAGGTAAGCAAGCTTTAAAAAGCAATAATAAAGTAAAAAAGCTCGATTCAAAATAATGAATCGAGCCTTTGTTTTTTTGACTGTCAATTACGGTCGTTTACTCATTTTGTTATTTATTAACTTTCAATCTCTTTTTTCTTTTGGCGTGTGATGTGACGATTGTTATTATGCCGCCGCTTATTAAAAGGAGGGCTGCCCAAAGCATTGTATCGGCGGTGCCGGTTTGGGGACTCTTTTTATAGTCGGTTGACGGAGCGGGAGCTGATTTTTTATTATCGTTATTCTTATTTTCAGTATTATTATTTGTGTCCTTATATTCAAGGTCGGAAACGGCATTGAAAATTGCGGTTGCCATAGCGTCAACCTCGGACTGCTCAGTGATATTTTTGTCGCGGACAACTGCGGCGACTGCTGCATCGACTTTGGTAAAATCCTTGTAATCGTTTCTGTCAAGCGAGTTGGCTTTTGCGATTGCGGCGTCTACCCTGCTGTAATCTGCGTCCTTATACTCGAGTGCGGCGATAGCATTATCGAGAGTGAGTGCCATTGTATCCACCTCCGACTGTTCGGTAATATTTTTGCCGAACGCAACCGAATTCAAAGCATTTTCTACCAAGAAATAGTTTTTATATATTGTTTTATCGAGAGCATTTGCTTTTGCAATTGCGGCATTGACTTTGCTGTAATCTGCGTCCTTATAGACCAAGCCCGAAATCGCCTCGTTAATAGCCTTTGCCATCAAATCGACGCTTGATTGCTCTGTAATATTTTTGCCGCGAACAACATTGTTTATTGCTGTTTCAACATATGTGAAATTTTTATAATCGTCACTGTTAAGCGAATTTGCGAGAGCAATTGCCTCGTCAACCGCGGTATAATCGGCATCCTTATATTCAAGTGCGGCAATTGCATCGTTGATTGCATTTGCCATAAGGTCAACATCAGCCTGCTGCTTGAAATTTTTGCTTCTGTCAACGGCATTTACGGCGGCGGTGACATCGGCATAATTTTTATACAAATCGGCGTTGATTGCATTGGCTTTTGCGATTGCGGCATCAACCTCGGTATAATCCGCGCCGCGCAGTGTCAAAGAATCGATTGCGTTTTCAATAGCCGTGGCATAGGCATTGACTGTTGACTGTTCCTTATAGCCTTTGTCATAAACAACTGCGTTGATTGCGTCGGTAACATTGGAATAATTTGAATAATCGCTTTGATTGAGAGCGTTTGCCCTTGTGATTGCCTCTTTAACCGCTTTGTAGTTTGCCTTGAGCAAATTTTCACGGGAATAAATTACGCTTGATAGTGTGGCACCGGCGCGTTCAAAGTTTTTGTATCCTGTTATCCACACGGAGTTGAGCCTGTCGGAATCGTCAATAAAAAACGACGGCATTGGTGAAGAAGTGAAAATAAATTCGTCCTTATCAATCAGACCGAGCGGCAAAAGCACCGGTTTGTTTTCAGTCGGCTCTCGGTAATAAAGGCGAATGTTTTCCTGATAAATATAGCAGGAATTACCGTCATCATCGAGCCATTTTCCGTCGGCTGATTTTGTATATTTTTTTCCTCTGAAATTGATTTCTGTTTTGTCAGTTTTTATCGGAGTGTCCTCTCTTGCGGCAATATATTCCACAGTAGAGTTTTTTGTAACGAACGAATATCTTGTGTTCCCTGTTTCGGAAACATCGAGAACAGACTCTGTTCTCCAACCATCGTAAGATGCACTATAATCGGAAATATTATAAAGATTATTATTGTAATAATAGCTGAGATACGGCATAGCGGACTCAACAACAGAGCCATATCCGCCCGACGGTGCAAGGTTTGTAACTTTACCCGACACTGCCAAATTAAGTTCTGTGTTTTTGTTGGTTTCTTTAAAATCATACGGATAATTGTAGCGATTATCGGTGGTGCAACTGTAGATTTCGTCAGTAATGCGTTTACCGTCGGTATCCTCCTCAAAAAGGACAGCAATGCCGCCGGCGAGTTTTGCAACGGAATACTCGGAAATATAATTGCGCCCGTCAACAAATGTCATCGGAATCAATTTGCCGTTTTCGTCCTTTTGGTTATCATCGGTTGAAAAAGTATTTGTGGTGGGATTATAGTACATTCCCACTACTGAAAAACAGCCGTCATTTTGTTTGATGTCACTGCAAACCACCCAAGTGACCAATATTTTGCCGTCAATATTTGTAATGCGTGATTTGTAATGACAAACATCGTTTGACTCATGCACGCTGAAGGTATATGGCTCGACGGAAAATGACAATGATTCGCTGTTCATAACGGCAACGCTGATTCTCATAGAGTTTGCCGCAACCTCGGGGGTTATATCGGTATCAAACACCTTGTCGGCATCTGTCCAAGTGAAAATCAGGTCATTTTGGGTTGAACTGCCGGTAGGTGTATATATAAACGGATATAAATCGTTGGTTAAGTCACTTTTTACTTGCGTAGGACGCGAATATGACAAGCCGTCGCGAGAAATACTGTAGTAAAGTTCTCTCGCAAATGTCGGAGTTTCACCGCTGTCGCAGGTTAACAGCATCAACTGTGTTGACGAATTCGGAAACTGTGCAACTTTAACTTCGGCTGTGGGGTTTATACCCTCCATCAAAATCGTATCATGCGTAGGTTCTGCGGCGGAAACCTGAAGCGGTATCATCCCTATAATCAATAATAAGGACAAGACAAGTGCCGTAATTTTTGAGTTCGTACTAAAGTGCTTTTGTGTCATAACCTTCTCCTTTTATTTATTATTGTTTATTCACCGGATGAAATATACAGAAATATATAGTCATTACCGATTGTTCCTTCATTATCAATATATCATACAGCCGATAAAAAAGTCAATAAATTGACCAAAAATAATCAAACAGCAATTGTGACACGCTTCACGCTGAAATTATCGGGAAATTTTTAAAAAATTATACTGTTTTTTAGACTACCCCTCCCCTTGCTTACAATAAAAAATACGCGACGATTATTCGAGAAAAACATTGCAATTGCGATTTTAAAATGATAATATATTTTGAGGATATTCAGTTAAGTTGGCATAGAACAGAAAATATTTTGATAACGGAGATTTTTTTATTATGTATGAAAAGATGAACAAGCTCGTAAGAGATAATATACCCGATATAATTGAAAAAACGGGAGATAAACCGGATTTCGTGATTCTTGAGTCCGCCGATTACTATAATGAATTAAAGAAAAAACTTGCAGAAGAATTAAACGAATTTAATGAATCCGATGATGTTTTGGAGTTGTGCGACCTTGTTGAGGTAATAAGCGCTGTTTTGGATTACAAGAAAATTGACTATAAAGAATTTGAAGAAATGCGTTCTAAAAAAAGCAAAAAGAACGGCGGATTTAAAAACAGAGTATTTCTCAACGGTGTTCATCGAATGCGGTAAGACAATATATATTGCATTTTATCGGTCTATTTAAAGAGCAACAATATCAAATCATTGATGAATTTAATTCCAAATTGCTTTTTGGAAATGACTGCAATAGCAAGGCAGTTGCACAATAATTAAAAGCCGTTGAAAATTCTCAACGGCTTTGATTTTTGGCTTAAATAAACAGTTTGGATAAATTTAGAGGTCTTTCAAATTTCTTTGAAAGACCTCATTTTTTGGTCGGAGTGACAAGACTTGAACTTGCGACCCCCAGACCCCCAGTCTGGTGCGCTACCACCTGCGCTACACCCCGAAATATCAAACTGCGTTAATGGTGCACCTGACAGGAATCGAACCTGCACTCCTCTCGAAATTAGATCCTAAATCTAACGCGTCTGCCAGTTCCGCCACAGGTGCATAACGGTATGTATTGTAACATTAAATGATGAAAATTGCAAGACTATTTTTTATCATTTTTCTTTTTTCGCTTTGTAACGGCGAAAACGGAGCAATAAACAGCCTTTGCGCCGTACGCTTTCAGTATCTCGGAGCACTCGTTGAGTGTACTGCCGGTTGTTTTGACATCATCGACGAGCAAAACCGTTTTGCCGTCAATATCGAAACCGTCAACCAAATCAAATGCACCGAAAAGATTGACGCGTCTTTCCTTTGCCGACGCGCCGCGTTGTGTTTCGGTTTCGCGGATTTTATTGAGCGATTTAAGGCAAGGGATACTGAGACGGTCGGCGATTTTTTGAGCCAAAAGTTCCGCCTGATTATACCCTCTTTTTCTGTATCGTCTTTTGCTGAGCGGAACAAATGTGACAAAATCAAAACCTATGTCACAAAAACTCTCATCTATTTTATTCGTCATTTCGCGCGCCATATTATCGGCAAGCTCTGTATAGCCGTAAAACTTGAAACGATGAACTGCCCTTGAAACGCTGTCACGAAAATAAAACGGAGCGACAACGCCGTTGAACGCAGGCTTTTTATCCTTTTTGGAGCAGGCACAATCGGTCTTTGAATGAGCACATTTAAGGCAAATTTCGCCGTTTATGCGCTCGGCATGTCTGCAATCACGGCAATATTTTTCGTCGGGACGAACAACCTCTCCGCAAAGCTCACAGCGGCGCGGAAAAAGGACATACGAAAGCTGCTTAATTGCGCTTTTCATCAAACGGTAAGATAAGGGGCGATTTTTGCATAGGTTGCATCCCCGATTCCCCTTATATTTTTGATTTGGTCAACCGAAGTATAACCGCCGATACTTTCTCTGTATGCGATTATTGAAGCGGCACGCTTTTCGCCTATTCCGCTAATCCTCGTAAGTTCATCCGCAGTAGCTGTATTCAAATTAATCGGGAATGCGTTTTGCTTTGTATATTGCGCAGTTGCACCCGTTGTTTGTGCGGCAGTTGAACTTTGCGCCGACTTTGTATAATACGCATTGCCTGCCTTAGGAGATGTTGGCTGAATATATGCCTCGGTTGTTGACAAAGTTTTATTTGTCGCGTTGTAAACACGCGGCTGTGACAGCCCGATATAAAGCATTATGCCTGCTATAACAAGCAATGCGACGCCGAGCATCAACAAAGACTGACGGCTTGATTTCATCGTTTTCTCCCCCTGTTTGAAGAACCTTTTTTATGATTTTTGTTTCTGTTTTTATTGTTCAATCCGCTGGAATTGCCGTGCGGATATTTTTTGCCGTTTGCAGTTGAATGCTGCTTTTTATTGTTTTGCGTTTGACCGCGGACAAGGCATTTTTCGCCCGTGCCGATTAAATCGTAGCGGTGCGCACGGCGCAGTGCCTCCTCGACGAGCGCAGCATTTTTCGGATTGAAATATTGGAGCAACGCCCTTTGGAGCGCCTTATCGTGCGGATTTTTTGCACAATAGACCTCCTGCATAGTATAAGGGTCAAGACCCGTATAATACATTGTTGTTGAAATCGTGCCCGGTGTGGGATAAAAATCCTGCACTTGCTCGGGGCGAATGTGATTTTTCTTTAAAAACTCTGCAAGCTCGATTGCATCGTCGAGTGTTGAGCCCGGATGTGACGACATCAGGTAAGGGACAAGATACTGCTCCTTATTAACCTCGCCGGTATATTGAAAATAGCGTTTTGAAAACTATATATGCCTCAATATGCGGCTTGCCCATTTTGTCGAGAACGGCTGCGGAGCAATGCTCTGGCGCAACCTTAAGCTGACCGCTGACATGATGCTCAACAAGCTCTCTGAAAAACGAATCGTCCTTATCCTCAAGGAGATAATCGTATCTGATACCCGAACGGATAAACACCTTTTTAACGCCCGGTAACTCTCTGACGGAGCGAAGAATATCGAGATATTCGCTGTGGTCAACCGCTAAATTCGGGCAAGGCTTTGGAGCAAGGCACTTTTTGCCCTTGCAAAGGCCGTGTTCAAGCTGAAAATCGCACGAGGTGCGGCGAAAATTCGCAGTAGGACCGCCTATATCGTGGATATAGCCCTTGAAATTAGGCAAATGCGTAAGTTTTTCAGCCTCTGCCATAATGCTTTTTTTACTGCGCGTTGTAATATATCTGCCCTGATGAAACTGAATTGAGCAGAAGTTGCACGCGCCGAAGCATCCGCGGTTATGCGTGATTGAAAACTCAACCTCCTGAATACCCGGAACGCCGCCCATACTTTCGTACATAGGGTGATATGCGCGCGCATACGGCAAAGAATACACCCAATCAAGCTCGGGAGTGGTGAGCGGCGGCATAGGCTGATTTTGAACAACCATTTTTTTGCCATGCTTTTGCTTGATGACTTTGCCGCGGATATGGTCCTGCTCGTCCTGCTGAACACGAGCCGCCTTGGCATATTCTTTTTTTGACGAGGAAACATTTTCAAAACTCGGGCACTCAACGCCGACATACGGTGTTTCGCGGACATCTACCGAATAAACAGTGCCCTTAATATCGTGCATAGTGTCGATTTTTTCGCCCGAGGCGAGCCTCTCGGCGATTTGGATTGACTGATTTTCGCCCATGCCGTAAATCAAAAGGTCTGCCTTTGAATCGAGCAAAATGCTCGGTCGGACCGAATCATCCCAATAATCATAATGAGCAAACCGACGAAGCGACGCCTCAAGCCCACCGATAACAACGGGGACATCGGGAAAAAGGCGTTTTACAATATTTGAATAAACTATAACGGCGCGGTCGGGGCGTTTTCCCATTGCGCCGCCTGCCGTGTATGCATCCTGCGAGCGCGGACGCTTTGCGACCGTATAGTGCGCAACCATAGAGTCAATATTTCCGCTTGTGATGAAATATGCAAGGCGCGGCTTTCCGAACTGCTCAAAATCGGCAGTCGATTTCCAATCGGGCTGACTCAAAACTGCAACCTTGAAGCCCTTTGCCTGAAGCACTCTTGTAATTATACTTGCACCGAAAGAGGGGTGGTCAACATACGCATCACCGGTTATATAGACAATATCGGGTCTGTCCCATCCGAGAGCAAACATATCCTTTTTATTAACAGGTAAAAAAGTATTTTTCATAAGTTATCCTAAAATTTAACTTTCGTCAACATCATCGGCAGGTGAAAAATACTGATTGTCGATAACATTATCGTCAATAGACATTTGCTCCGTATTTTCTGCCGTAAACTCGGGAACGGGTGCATTTGCCTGCATTTGAATCCACTGCTGTCGATTAATCTTGATTTCACGCGGTTTTGAGCCGTCCTGCGCGCCGATAATGCCCTTTTCCTCGAGTTGGTCCATAATCTTTGAGCCTCTCGAATAGCCTACGCCGAGTTTTCTTTGAAGAAACGAGGTTGAAGCCCTGCCGCTGTCGAGGACGACATCAACAGCTTTATCAAAGAGCGCGTCAAGCTCCTCGCCCTGCTCGCCGGAATCAAGAAACGGCGAAGCGTTTTTATCCTGTGCGGCTTTATCCTCAATTTCTTTTTGAATTTCGTCGCTGTATTGGCTTTCGCCCTGATTCTTAATAAAATCGCAAAGTTCTTCAACTTCTTCATCGCTGATAAAACAGCCCTGAACACGCAGCGGCTTGCTTGCGCCGATCGGTGAATAAAGCATATCGCCGTGACCGAGAAGTTTTTCCGCACCACCCGAATCGAGAATTGTGCGCGAGTCGATTTGTGACGAAACGGTGAGCGCGATACGCGAAGAAATGTTTGCTTTGATAAGACCTGTGATGACATCAACGGACGGTCTTTGTGTAGCGATGACAAGGTGCATACCTGCCGCACGCGCCATTTGTGCAAGACGGCAGATTGAGTCCTCGACCTCCTTGGGGGCAGCCATCATCAAATCGGCAAGCTCGTCGATACAGATAACGACTTTCGGCATAGGTTGCATATCCTCGTGCTTTGCTACATATTTGTTGTATCCCTCAATATCACGAACGCCGTAGTCACTGAACGCCTGATAGCGTTTGAGCATTTCGGAAACAGCCCAACCGAGCGCACCCGAAGCCTTGCGCGGGTCGGTTACGACGGGAACGAGAAGATGCGGAATATTTTCATATTTTGAAAATTCAACCTTTTTCGGGTCAATCATAAGGAGCTTGACCTGCTCCGGTGTGGCACGGTAAAGAATTGAAACGATAATCGAGTTCATACAAACCGATTTACCTGAGCCGGTAGTACCTGCGATGAGAAGGTGCGGCATTTTTGCAAGGTCGCAGTAAACATTGTTGCCTGCAATATCCTTGCCGAGCCCTGCCGAAAGGATTGATTTTTGAGCCGAGAAATCGGGTGTGTCGATAAGTTCACGCATTGAAACAATGTTTGAAACCGTGTTAGGTATTTCAATACCGACTGCGGCTTTGCCCGGAATCGGTGCTTCGATACGGACATTTGTTGCGGCAAGATTAAGCGCAATATCGTCGGACAAATTGGTGATTTTTGAAATACGAACGCCTGCCGCCGGCTTAAGCTCATAGCGTGTAACAGTAGGTCCGCGTGAAATATCGGTAACGGTTGCACTGACGCCGAACGATGAAAGAGTATCGACAAGGAGCGTTGCATTTTCTTTAAGCTCGTTGCTTATATCGCTTGTGGACTTTTGCTCTGCGACCTTGAGAATATCGACTGACGGCATTTTATATTCATCAACGGTTGTGTTCATATCATCGTCTGAAACAACAAATTCCTCTGAGCCCGAATCGGATTTATTCTTATTTTCAGCCTTTGCCTGTTCTGTTTCGCTTGCATCCTTAACGATTTCATCAATCGACTTTTCAGCCTTATCGGCATTTTCGCCGGAACGGCTTGCTTTATTTTTAGCGGTCGTTGCGTTAATATCGCGGATAATGTCAGCCATTGCATCGTCGCCCAAATTATCGTCTTTTTTCTTTGCTTTGGTTTTCTTTTTGGACTTATCCTGCTTATTTTCATCCGTTTTTTCATCCTCGCCGTCGGATTTCGGCGGCTCATCATCAAGATAGACATCAATATTTCTGTTGCGCCTTTTTTCGCGCTGCTCCTCGATATACGGAGCCGCTTTTTCAACAACCTTTTTGACCGGTTTTGAGAAAAACTGATTAACGGTTGTCTTTGACAAAAGAATGATAATTGAAACAACAAGTACCAAATCGACAATTATAGCCGGAGCCTTGCCCATTGTTAGCAAAAGCCATCCGATAACTGCGCCGAAAAGGCCGCCGTTAAAGGATTTAACCGCATTCTTATAAGCCGAAGTGACCGCATTGACGAAATCATCGCCCGTTTGATTTGACGGCGAAACGATATGAATAAACGCCGAAACAAGCAATATGAGAATCAAAACCGAAACTGTTTCGGGAATAATATTATTTTTGCCCTTAACAACGGTTAAAAGGAATGAAAAGACAAGGCAGAGAATCGGCAAAGCAATTGCGGCAAATCTGCCGAAAAGGCCGATGTAAAAATTATGTACTATATTCCAAACACCTGCGCCGTCGATAATTGCAACAAAAAACAATATGACGGAAAACGCAAAGACAAATACCGAGAAAATGCGCAGTTTTTGTTCTTTTTCTCGAAGTTCGTCCTCACGGACATGCGCCTCAAGCTCTCTGTCCCTTGCCGTTTGCTTTCTCGGAGCATTTTTTGTTTTTTTCTGATTAGTTTGAGTTGATTTTTTAGAAGTTTTTTTTGTAGCCATCAATTAACCTTCCGATTATCTTTTTATTAAAAATACAATACCGACAATCAAAGCGACCGCGCCTATTGCAAAATCATAGTAAGCATAGTACCTATAAAGCATTTTTTTGACAGTGAATTTGAAAACACGCGCAACAGTAAACCCTGCGACAACGGCAAGCAATGTGCCGACGAAAGCTGCGAAAACGCCCGATGAAACATCGGCGGTGCAAAGTTCGACAACACCGGTGACAAACAAAATCGGCACACTTAAAATCATTGAATAATTGAACGCCGTTTTGCGCGAAATGCCCGAAAGAGTCAAAATGAGAAAAACGCCCGCGACAAGCGACAGACCCGAAACAGGAACTAAAAACAGCGCTGCAAAGCCGATTATAAGCGCAAGTTTGAAATCAACCTTTTTCCTTTTGGCAGAACGCATTTGCATTGAGGTCAGCAAAACCATGGCGCCCGTAATCAAGAACATTATCGCGTCATCGACAATAACACCGTTAAAACCTGTTTTATGCAAAACGGAAAACAGGACCCTGCCCTTTCCGAGCGGAATGCACCACAAAATGAGCGGCACAAAGGAAAAAAGAGTCATATACATAAAACTGCGCGCCGGCGACGGATTTTTTAAATCAAGCTGTTTTGTCACAAGCTCGCGACCTGCGGCAAAAAACTCCTTAAACATTTTTGAAATGAGGCCGTATATCGCAAAGGCGATTCCGATAGCCAAGCCGATATGTACCGCACCCGCGGCGGTGGACACCGAGCCGTCCGTTTTGCCCGCAAACGCATTGAGCAATGATGCGTGACCGTATTCACTTATCGGCAAAATCCACGCGAGAGCACGCGCTATTGCCTGGAATATTGCATTTAAAACTGACATTGTTACTCCCTCCGAAAAGTGCTGCATTGTCGATAAAATAACCTGTCCTTATATAGTCAAATGGATTACTCGAGCGCTCGCGCCCATCACATTTAACACACAGATTTTGATTTAAAACATCGTCAATCGAAACAATTGTATAGAGCATTATTTATCCTCCGCGATACAGGATTCAAGAAAGCCGAGTGCATCCTTCAAGCCGCCCAATTCATCAATCAAGCCGCATTCGACAGCACCTTCACCGTCAAGCACCGTGCCGACATCCATAATCAACTCGCCTGTTTTCATCATAAGCCGTCTGAAATCCTCTGCACTGATTTTTGAATTATTTTCGACGAAATTTACTATTCTGTCCTGCATTTTTTCAAAATACGACAGCGTTTGCGGAACGCCGAGAACGGTGCCGTTCATTCGCACCGGGTGAACCGTCATTGTTGCGCTCGGAACGATAAAGCTTTTTTTGCAGCTTACGGCAAGCGGAACGCCGATTGAATGACCGCCGCCGAGAACAAGCGATGCAGTTGGTGTTTGCATTGTGGAAAGCAGTTCGGCAATAGCAAGCCCTGCCTCGACATCACCGCCGACTGTATTAAGGATAATCAAAAGGCCGTCAATCTCCTTACTTTCCTCAATAGCGACAAGCTGCGGAATAACATGCTCATATTTAGTTGTTTTGTTTTGACTGGGCAAAATAAAATGCCCCTCGATTTGACCGATAATAGTCAAACAATGGATAAAATGACCGCTTTTTTCAACAGTGATTGAGCCTGTTTCAAACGCAGACGAGCCGTCGCCGCAGTCATTGTTTTTTTCTTTGTTTTCTTCATTAGTTTCGGACATTAAAACACCTCGTTTTAATTATGCCCAAAACTTCACATTATATTTTAACATCAATCGGGTCAAATTTCAATATAATAATATATAAATTAAAAATCGTCGACGCTCAACACTCCAAAAACGGGACTTTGCGAAAAAATTTGTTGCAACAATCAAAATTTATGATAAAATTAAATAGAAAATATTTCGGAGGTAACGAATATGGAATATATTGATATTGCGGCAAGCATTTTATCGCTTATCGTGGTGATAATTTCGCTTGTGACAATAATTAAAATCAAAAAAAGCATTGACGAACAATCGCAAAGCAAAGATGACACAAAACTGCTTGAGCAAAAGATTGAATTTGCGGCAAAGCAAAACAGCGAGAGTGTGCAGCTTATTTCTCACCAAATGGTTGAAAATTTTTCGTCCGTTTCAAAACAGATGCACGATTTGACAAGCAAAAACTATGAACAGCAAATCAAGTTGATGGAAACGCTTAACGAAAATGCGGACAAACAGACCGAGGCAATCGCAAAGGCAATTTCGTCGATGCAGGAAAGCAACGAGAAAAAGCTTGACCAAATGAGAAAAACAGTTGACGAAAAACTCGAGGAAACACTCAACACAAGGCTAAACGCATCGTTTAAAACGGTGTCGGAGCAATTGCAAAATGTATATAAATCGCTCGGTGAAATGAAGGAGCTTTCCGCCGGAGTGACTGATAATGTAAAAGGACTTAACCGTGTTTTGACAAATGTTAAATCAAGAGGAACATGGGCAGAAGTTCAACTCGGAAACATTCTTGACCAAACAATCCCGGGAATGTATGAAACGAACGTAAAAACCAACCCGAAATACAACGGTCAGGTTGAATTTGCCGTTAAAATCCCAAGCAGTGAGGACGACAGCATAACTTGGCTTCCGGTTGATTCAAAATTCCCGATGGAAGACTATGCAAGGCTCTCCGCAGCGTCTGAAAGCGGAGATGTCGACGCACTTGAAAAGGCAAAGAAAGCGCTTGAACAAAGGGTTTTGAGCGAGGGCAAAACGATAAAGCAATACATATCAAGCCCCGAAACAACACCGTTTGCGATTATGTATCTTGCGACCGAGGGTCTTTATGCCGAAATTATGTCGAGCAAAAACGGAATTGCCGAAAGGCTCCAGACCGAGGGCATTATGGTTGCCGGACCGAGCACAATAACGGCGCTTTTGAACTCGCTTGCAATGGGATTTCGCTCAATCGCAATCAACGAAAAGGCAAACGAGGTTTGGAAAGTTTTGGGCGCGGCAAAAACGCAGTATGAAAAATTCGGCGATTTGTTGCAAAAGGCTAAACGCAAGGTTGACGAGGCAGGCAAGGTGCTTGACGAGGCGGACCACAGAAACGATATTATTCAAAAAAGGCTGCGCACCGTTGAGTCGCTTGAATCAACCGAGGCAAGCAGTATATTAGAAATAGAATAAACGAAATTCACATTGACCGACATCAATTGATGTCGGTTTTTGTTTGACTGTTATTATTGCCGAGGAAATACGGCGGCATTGTATCGGTGATTATATAAATAAATTATTATTAAAAAACTGTTACAATAATTATATTTAATTGACAAATTAATTGATATGATTTACAATAACTTTGTTATTTTTATAAACAAGTTATTTGCTTGCAAAAATAGTAGGAAACACACAGGAGGTAAAACTAATGGGTCTTACATTGGCACAAAAACTCATTAAATCCCATCTTGTTGAGGGCGAGATGAAGGTCGGCACCGAAATCGGACTTCGCATTGACCAAACCCTCACACAGGATGCGACAGGAACTATGGCTTATCTTGAATTTGAGGCAATGGGGGTAGACAGAGTTAAAACAGAGCGCTCTGTTGCCTACATCGACCACAACACGCTTCAAACAGGATTTGAAAATGCGGACGACCATAGATTTATTCAAACGGTAACAAAGAAACACGGCATCTATTTTTCAAGACCAGGCAACGGTATTTGCCACCAAGTTCACCTTGAAAGATTCGGTATCCCGGGCAAGACATTAATCGGCTCGGACAGCCACACACCGACAGGCGGCGGTATCGGCATGCTTGCAATGGGTGCAGGCGGTCTTGATGTTGCTGTTGCAATGGGCGGCGGCACATATTATATCCCGATGCCTAAGATGACGAGAATCAACCTCACAGGCTATTTGAAGCCTTGGGTTTCGGCAAAAGATGTCATTCTTGAAGTGCTCAGAAGAATGAGCGTTAAGGGCGGCGTTGGCAAAATAATCGAATACGGCGGCGAGGGTGTTAAAACACTTTCCGTTCCCGAGCGTGCAACAATCACAAATATGGGCGCAGAGCTTGGCGCAACAACCTCTATCTTCCCTTCTGACGAAATCACACTTGCATTTCTTAAGGCACAGGGCAGAGAAAAAGATTGGACAGAGATTTTGCCGGATTCCGACGCAGAGTATGACGAAGTAATCGACATTGACCTTTGTTCGCTCACTCCGATGGCTGCATGCCCTCATATGCCCGACAATGTTAAAACAACAGATGAAATCGGCAAACTTAAGGTTGACCAGGTTGCAATCGGCTCTTGCACAAACTCATCGTATGTTGATATGATGAAGGTTGCTGCAATCCTTAAAGGCAAAACGGTTTGTCCGTCGGTATCTCTTTGCATTGCTCCCGGCTCAAAGCAGGTACTCAATATGCTTGCACTCAACGGTGCGCTTTCCGACATGATTGACGCAGGCGCAAGAATCCTTGAATCGGCTTGCGGACCTTGCATCGGTATGGGACAAAGCCCGAACAGCGGCGGTGTTTCACTCCGTACATTCAACAGAAACTTTGAGGGTCGCTCCGGCACAAAGGACGGCAAGATTTATCTTGTATCACCGAGAGAGCTTGGCGACGAGCCGGAATTCAAGATGCCCGAGAAGTTTATTATCAACGACAATATGATTGAACCTCCGGCTTCACCCGAGGAGGCAAAGAATGTTGAAGTCCTCAGAGGACCGAACATCAAGCCGTTCCCGAAAACAGAGCCGCTTCCGGAAGAAATCAAAGCAAAGGCTGTTCTTAAAGTCGGCGACAACATCACAACCGACCATATTATGCCGGCAGGTGCAAAAATTCTTCCTTATCGTTCAAACATCCCTCACCTTTCACAATACTGTTTCGGCGTTTGTGACGAAACATTCCCTGAGAGAATCAAGGCGGAGGGCAAGGGCTTTATCATCGGCGGTGCAAACTACGGTCAAGGCTCATCAAGAGAGCACGCCGCACTCGTTCCGCTTTATCTCGGCGTTAAAGCTGTTATCACAAAGAGCTTTGCAAGAATCCATGTTGCGAACCTTGTAAATGCAGGCATTCTTCCGTTCACCTTCGCTGATGAGAGCGACTATGACAAAATAGACCAAATGGACGAACTTGAGCTTGCAGACATCCGTGATTGCATTGAAAATCACAAAGAGGTTGTACTTAAAAATATCACAAAGGGTGAGGAATACAAGCTTGACTCCTCTCACCTTTCGGACCGTCAGAGAGCAATGCTCCTTTGCGGCGGACTTCTTGATTACACAAGAGAAATGAACAAATAAAAACGAGGAGGCAGATAAAATGTCAGAAATCGAAGAAAAGAAAGCAATAGACGAGGCAGTTGCAAAATTCCGTGAGCTTATGGAATCACAGCTTGACCGCGCTAAAAGAATCAAAGCAGACAAGGATTTTACAGACTATCAGTCGCTTGACAAAATCGTTATCGGTATTTGCGGCGGCGACGGCATAGGTCCTATCATCACAAAAGAAAGTCAGAGAGTAATCGAATTCCTTTTGAAGGACGAGGTTGAATCGGGCAAGGTTGAATTTAAGGTAATTGATGGTCTTACAATCGAAAATCGTGCGGCATGCCACAAGGCAATCCCGGATGATGTACTTGCAGAGCTTAAAGCTTGCAATGTTATCCTTAAAGGCCCGACTACAACTCCGCGCCAGGGCGACCCGTGGCCGAATGTTGAATCCGCAAATGTTGCAATGAGAAAAGAGCTTGACCTTTTTGCAAACATGCGCCCCGTTAAGGTTCCCGAGGAGGGCATCGACTGGACCTTTTTCCGTGAAAATATCGAGGGCGAGTACATTTGGGGTAATAAGGGCATCCAAGTGAACGAGGATCTGGCCGTGGACTTCAAGGT
>OJSO01001279.1_pt1 | contig 16206 bp, 6 predicted proteins | sample 1599521 | NCBI WGS metagenome assembly OJSO01 (sample SAMN04168659, study PRJEB22393) | human gut metagenome | biome: human gut microbiome; feature: stool | host: Homo sapiens | collected 2014-05-12 | reverse complement strand
GGTGGATGACGTCGCAGGCGGTGTGTTCAACGCGGGGCTTAGCAACGGGCAACTGACTAACGATGCCCGACCAACGCTCAACGGTACCGCCGAAGCGGGCAGCACCGTCAGCATCTATGACGGCAGCACCCTGCTGGGCACGGCGCTGGTACAAAGTAATAACAGCTGGACGTTTACCCCAACCACGCCGCTGGCGAATGGATCGCACACCTTCACCGTCACCGCCACCGATGCGGCGGGCAACACCAGCGGCGCAACGGCAGGCTTTAGCGTAGTGGTCGACACCACGGCACCAACGCAGCCTTCAATTAGCAGTATTGTTGATGATGTCGGACCAAACACCGGGGTGATTGGCAATAATCAGCCAACCAACGACGCACGCCCAACGTTAAACGGCACCACGGAAGCCAACGCTCGGGTCGATATTTATGATAACGGCACCTTTGTAACCAGCGTAACGGCGGACGGCAGCGGCAGCTGGAATTACACGCCACCTACGGCGTTGGGTCAGGGGACGCATTCCTTCACCATCACAGCAACAGACACCGCAGGTAATACCAGCGGGCTATCGTCTGCCTCCGCAATTGTGGTCGATACCGTCGCACCGGGTATTCCAACCGGTCTGGCGGTCAACGCCAACGGCACCACGCTGACCGGCGCTGCCGAAGCGAACAGTACGGTGATCATCACCTCCAGCAGCGGAACCGTACTTGGTACCGCAACAGCCAACGCCTCCGGTAATTTCACCTTCACGCTGAGCCCACCGCAAATCAGTGGGCAAACGCTGCTGGTCAGCGCACAGGATGCCGCAGGCAACATCGGCACAGCGGGTAACGTGCTGGCACCGTTTACTGGCGTACCGCCTGCGCCGGTTATTGCCAGCGTATTTGACGACGTGGGCACAATTACAGGTCTGGTCGCGGCAGGTAAAACCACCAATGATACCCGTCCAGCCCTTAGCGGAACGGCGCAGGCTAACGCCATCATCAATCTGTACAACAACGGCGTACCCATGGGTAGTACGACCGCAGATAGTAACGGGCTCTGGAACTTTACCCCATCCGGCGCGCTCAGCGAAGGTAACCACGCGTTTACCGCCACGGCAACAAACGCCAACGGGGTAAGCGGGGTGTCCGGTTCGTTCAGCGTGATTGTGGATACCACGCCACCGACCGCACCAACGATAATGATCAGCGCCGATGGCGGTACCATCAGCGGCGTCGCCGAAGCGGGAAGCACGGTTACCATCTCTCTGCCCGGCGGCACCAGCGTGACGGCAATCGCCAACAGCAGCGGTGTATACAGCGTCAACCTGCCGGTTCGCCAGATTGAGGGGCAGTCGCTGTCCGCCACGGCGACCGATGCGGCGGGAAATACCTCATTGCCAACAAGCGCTATCGCGCCGGTATTGCCGCTGCTGGCTGAAGACAATGTCACCAGTCTGCCTCTACAAACCGATGTCACCGTCAGCACCGAGCATCAAAGCGATTATGGTTTCCTGTTGGTCAATGCGCTGGGAAATGTCGCCAACGTGCTGGGGAACGATACAGCAAGCGTCAATTTCAGCATCGCTTCTGGCGGCAGCGGATCCATTACAATCAATGCCGCAGCAACCGGCGTGGTGCTGTCGCTGTTAAACACGCTTGAAGTCGTCATCCAGCGCTTTGACACCGGGCTGAATGCCTGGGTAACGGTGGTGGATACCGGGAAACCAGACTTTGCCAGCCTGCTCACCCTGGGCGCCTCGGGCGTAACGCTCAATTACAGCGGACTGACTGGCGGGGATTACCGCGTGGTCAGCTACAACACCAACCTACTGGCGACTGGGGCATACACCAGCCTTGATGTCTCGGTGGTAAAAGCCAGCGCAGGGACCATCACCGGTGGTACTACCGAGTCTGGCAATATCATCACCGATACCGATCCCGCCAATGGGCAGGATAACGCCCCTTCCGGCACGCTGGTCACCGCCATCACCGACGGTAACGGCAACGTGGTGAACATCCCGGCGGGCGGCATTGATGTGCAGGGAAAATACGGCACCCTGCACATCAATCAGAATGGTAGCTACACCTATACTCTGACCAATACGTCAATCTCAGTGTATGGACGTTCCGAAAGCTTTACCTACACGCTAACGCATGGCAGCGATCACTCCTCTGCAAAACTGGTGGTCACGCTGGGTCAGGCCCCAACCACCAGCACGGTAACGGCGGCAGACGATGTGGCTGCGCTGACTTACGGGACGCAGGTCATCGCAGTCGACAACCATCCATCACAACAAACCGGCTTCACGCTCGCCAGCGTTGGTTTGGGACAATTGTTGGATGTCAGCCTGGTCAACGGTTTGACCAACCCGATTAAATTCAACGTTGATGACGGCGCGACACGAACGATCACGGTTCAGGCCAACGTACTTGGCGTAACGCTGGGCGGCTTTGATCTCTATGTCTACCGCTTCAACGAGTCTATTCAGCAGTATGAGCAGTACCGGGTACAGCCGAACTGGGTCACCGCCCTGCTGGGCGGCAGCTCACCGGCGTATACCATTACACTGCCGGGCGGTGACTATCTGTTCCTGCTTAACGCTTCCGGCGGCCTGACGCTGTTGACCAGCTATACCCTGAATATTCAGGCCGATCACACCTACGCCGTCGACAGTCTGAGTGCAGCAACCAATGGGAATCTGCTGGCCAACGACTCGGCTCCGGCTAATACCGTTATCACCGAAGTTAACGGTGTCACCGTTAACACAACGGGCACTACCACCATTAACGGACAGTACGGCACGCTGACTATTGATGCGAAAGGGAACTACACCTACACGCTGAGAAGCGGACTGGGCGCAGACGGTATCAATACGCCGGATAGCTTCGTGTATAAGGTCAAAGCACCAAACGGCGATATCGGTAGCGCGTCGCTGAACATTACGGCAACCCCACAGGCGCTGGATGCCGTAAACGACATCAGCAGCCAGATGGCGGTCACCACCCAGGCCGATACATCCAGGTCGTTTATCGACAACAGCGTTGGCAACGCCAGCTGGAGCGCCCAACTCCTTTCACCCACCTCACAAAATGGTACTGGCGTCATTGAAGTCGCGACGGGAACGGCGGTGCAAAACGCCATACTGCATTTTAACGTCGCTTCAGGTCTGACGCTGGGCGGACTGACCGTCACCTGGGCGATGTATGACAGCAACAACGTCAAGATTGCCGGTAACTCATTCAATGGCGGATTGCTGATTGGCGGCAATATTGATATTGCCCTCAGCGGGGTAGTACTGCACCCCGGCAACTATCGCCTCGACTATACCGGCAGCGTCGGGGCTCTGGGGCTGGGGAATATCACCATCACCCCCAGCGTGAAAGGCACGATAATCGACCTGCAAAACTTCGAGACTTCCACAGCGAATAGCGTCACCGGCAATATTTATGACGGAGACCATATTGCCAGCGTGCATACCTTGCTAACGGTGAATGGCACGGGCGGCAGCGCCGCCACGCTGGATCCGCTGAGCAGCACGACCAGCGCCATCATTAACGGGTTGTACGGCAAACTGACCATTGGCATTGATGGTCATTACACCTATGCCCTCAACAGCGATGTCTCGCTCTCCACCATCGTCACCAAAGAGACATTTACCTACACCCTTAACGACCTGAATGGCCATACCGATACCGCTACGCTGACCATCAATATGAATCCGCAAGTGGTGAGTACCGTCGATGCCGATCGCCTGACTGGCAGCGCCTACGGCGATACGCTGATTTATCACCTGCTCAATGCCAACGACGCTACCGGCGGTAACGGAACAGCGGACACCTGGACCAACTTCTCGCTGGCCCAGGGTGACAAAATCGATATCGGTGACCTGCTGGTGGGCTGGAACGGGCAGAACGCGACGCTCGGCAACTACAACCAGCGGTAACAACACGGTTATTGCCATCGACCGTGACGGTACGGGCAACACTTATCACTCAACCAATCTCATCACGCTGGAGAACGTACACACCACGCTCGACGAGCTGGTGCAACAAAATCACATTGTGCCCTGAAGTGAACATATAGCGTTAAAGCGCCATAACTACAGCCCCGGATGCGATGACATCCGGGGCAATAACAGTCGTCGCTGCCGTATTTTGTAAGGGATAATCTATGAGAAATGTCGCGCCTGTTGCCTTACTGCTGGCATTAACGCTCTGTACCCTGCGGGTGAATGCCGAAGATGAACCGCAAATTATTACGCCGGAAGGACTGGCCACTAGCCAGATGCTTCCCTCGCTGGACGGCGCGGTTGCCGATCTGCCGCTGAGCGCTGCCGCTCCCGGTAGCCTGACGCTCAACGACGCGGTGAGTCGTGCCGTGAGCTGGCATCCTTCTATTCGTGAATCCATCGGCAAACTGCTCTCGCAAAACGAGCAAATCGACGTGGCGAAGTCAAAATATTACCCGCAGGTTTCTGCCGGAATGAACAACGGTTACAGCAATACCTACACCGACCACGGCTTTAGCCCGGCGCTGGTGATTTCGGTATCGCAAATGCTGTACGACTTCGGCAAAGTGGCAAGCCAGGTCCGCGCCGAGACCGCCGGAGCCGCACAACAGCAGGCGAATGTGTTACTCAGTATTGATACCATCGCCCACGCCACCGCCAACGCGATAGTCCAGGTGCAGACGTGGCAGCAAATGGTGGACGCCGCCGAAGAGCAGCTCACCGCCTTAAACGGCATTGGTCGACTGACCCGTCAACGCAATGATGAAGGGGCAACCTCGCTGTCAGACGTGGTGCAAACCGATGCGCGTATCGAGTCTGCACGTTCTCAGTTGGCGCAGTATCAGGCCAATCTCGACAGCAGCAAGGCAACGCTGATGAGCTTCCTCGGCTGGAACTCGCTTAACGGCATCAGCAATGAATTCCCGGTCAAACTGGACAGCAGTTGTGATGTGGTCAAACCGGACGATAAACTGGTTCCCGCGGTCCTGGCGGCCTGGGCACAAGCGAATGTAGCGCAGGCAAATCTCGACTACGCCAACGCGCAGATGACGCCCACCATCTCTCTGGAACCGTCGGTTCAGCACTATCTCAACGACAAATACCCCAGCCATGAGGTACTCGACAAAACCCAGTATTCTGCATGGGTAAAAGTTGAGATGCCGCTGTATCAGGGAGGCGGACTCACCGCCAGACGCAACGCCGCCAGCCATGCGGTAGAATCTGCACAATACTCCATCCAGCGCACCCGACTCGAAGTACGGCAGAAATTACTGGAGTCCCGCAGCCAGGCGATGAGCCTCGCCACCGCCCTGCAAATTCTACGTCGCCAACAACGGCTGAGCGAACAAACGCGCGAGCTTTATCAACAGCAATATCTGGACCTTGGCTCGCGCCCGCTGCTCGACGTGCTTAACGCCGAGCAAGAGGTGTATCAGGCCCGTTTTGCTGAACTCCAGACTCAAAACCAGCTGCGCCAGCTCCAGTTGAACTGTCTCTATAACACCGGCTCGCTTCGCCAGGCGTTCGCCTTAAATAATCGCAGCATTCAATCGGTGGAGATCAAGCTATGAGCAACCTCGATTCACATGCGGATGATGTAATTGGCGAACACGCCCTGAGCCAGTGGGCGCAGGCGATGACGCATATTGCCAATCACTATCGCGTGGCCTGTTCTCCTGGCGCAATCCAGGCCAACGCCCCATGGTTTGCGGGAAAAAGCCGGGCCACGGCCCTGTCGCAACTGGCGCGTCAGGCGGGACTGTCATTTCATGCGCTGAATACCGCCGCGCAGGCGTTCGGTCAATGGCGCCTGCCAGTGGTGGCGGAACTGCGCGACGGCCAACTGATGGTAATAGAACATTTCAACGGCGAAGATACGTTAGATGTTTTCATCATCGCCGAAGAAGGCCAGCGTAACAGGTTAACGATTGCAGAACTTCTGCCGGAGATCGTGAGCATTACCTCGCTGCGCCCACTGTCGGCGCTGAAGGACAGTCGGGTAGACCGCTATATTTCTCGCTTCAAGCCCGACTGGATGCGCGAACTGGTGTTAAAGGACGTCCGCCCTTACCTGCCGGTCATGATTGCCGCCTTTCTGATTAACGTCCTGTCGCTCGCCGGGATTATCTTTTCCATGCAGGTCTATGACCGGGTGATCCCCGCCCAGTCTTATCCAACGCTGTATGTTCTCTCTACCGGTGTTCTGGTGGCGGTGCTGTTTGGCTTTTTGCTGCGCGAAGCGCGTACCCACATAATGGACCTGCTCGGCAAACGCGCCGATATGCGCATTTCCGATCGCGTGTTTAGCCACGCATTGCGGCTGCGCAACAGCGCCGTCCCCCGTTCGACGGGGAGCTTTATTTCTCAATTGCGCGAGCTGGAACAAGTTCGCGAGATGATCACCTCCTCAACCATGTCGACCATTGTCGATCTGCCGTTTTTCTTTCTGTTTATCGTGGTGCTGGCATTTATCGCCCCGCCGCTGGCGTGGATTGCACCCGTCGCGGCCCTGCTGATGATCCTGCCGGGCTTGCTGTTACAGAAGAAGCTGGCGGTGCTCGCCAACCAGGCTGCCCATGAATCCACCCTGCGCAACGCGGTGCTGGTCGAAAGTGTTCAGGGGCTGGAAGACATCAAGCTGATGCAGGCGGAAAACCGCTTTTTACAGCAGTGGAACAGCTATATCCGTATTACCGGAGAGTCAGGGCTACGCACGCGTAAGCTGACTCAAGGGCTGATTGGCTGGGGCATGTCGGTACAAAGCCTGGTCTACGCCGCCATCATTATGTTTGGCGCGCCGATGGTCATTGAAGGCACGATGACCACCGGCGCCGTGGTGGCGGCTTCAATGCTCGGTTCCAGAATGATTGCCCCGATGGCTAATCTGTGCGGCGTGCTGGCCCGCTGGCAACAGGTTAAGGCGGCGAAGATGGGATTAGACAGCATCATGCAGCTTCCCACCGAAACGCAGTACGACGAAGACCGGGTGCATCAGGAGATTTTTCACGGCCATTATCTTTTTGAAAACGCACACTTTCGCTACCACAGCGACGATCAGCGCGTTCCACTGCGGATCACGCGTCTGGAGGTCATGCCCGGCGAACGGGTGGCGATCCTCGGGCGTAACGGTGCCGGAAAATCAACGCTGCTACAGGCCATGGCGGGTGGTGTGGAGATTATCCAGGGCGATGTCCGGCTCGATAACCTGAGTCTGGCGCAAATTGATATGGCCGATTTACGCCGCAACATCGGTTTTCTCAGCCAGAATGCGCGACTGTTTTTCGGCACCCTACGCGAGAACCTGACCCTCGGCGCACCGCACGCCAGCGACGCGCAGATCTTCGAAGCGCTGGAGGTCAGCGGCGCGGCTGCTTTCGTTAAACAGCTCGCCAAAGGGCTGGCGCATCCCATTATGGAAGGCGGCAACGGTTTGTCCGGTGGACAACGGCAGTCGATGCTGCTGCGATCGCCCAATATCGTGCTGCTCGATGAACCCAGCGCCTCGCTGGATGAACATACCGAGCGGGAATTTATTCAGCGCCTCAACCAGTGGTTGGGTAACCGCACATTGATTGTCGCCACCCATCGCGTACCGGTTCTGGAACTGGTCGAGCGCGTGGTGGTGTTGAAAGAAGGTCAACTGGTCATGGATGCCCCGAAAGCGCAGGCGTTGAATGCGAGCCGGGCACCTGCCCCAACTCACGGTCGGGAGTGGAAAAATGAAAACCAATCCGCATGATGCCGCCATGGACGACCTCGATATTCGCCGCGAGCACCGTTTTTCCGGGGCCAGCCGCATTATTCTGCTCAGCACGCTGTTGTTTGCCGTCCTGGGTATCTGGGCATATTTCGGCAAGCTGGATGAAGTCTCAACCGGCAGCGGGAAAGTGATCCCCAGCTCGCGTGAACAAGTCTTGCAATCACTGGATGGCGGTATTCTCGCCGAACTGACGGTCCGCGAGGGAGATAAAGTCCAGGCTAATCAAATTGTTGCTCGCCTCGACCCTACCCGTTCAGAGTCCAACGTTGGGGAGAGCGCCGCCCGTTATCGCGCCTCACTGGCCTCCAGCGCAAGGCTCAATGCCGAAGTTAACGATCTGCCGCTGGTCTTTCCCGATTCACTGCGCGCTTGGCCGGATCTCATCGCCTCCGAAACTCGCCTGTATAAAAGCCGCCGCGCACAGCTTGCGGATTCAATGGCGGAACTGCAGGATGCGCTGGTCTCGGTAAATAAAGAATTGGCCATTACTCAGCGACTGGAGAAAAGCGGTGCCGCCAGCCACGTAGAAGTGCTGCGCCTGCAACGCCAAAAAAGCGATCTGGGATTAAAAATCACCGACCTGCGCTCGCAATATTTCGTGCAGGCGCGGGAAGCGCTGTCAAAAGCCAACGCCGAAGTGGATATGCTGGCGGCTATTTTAAAAGGACGCGAGGATTCCGTCACCCGCCTGACCGTATGCGCGCCGATGCGCGGTATTGTGAAAAATATCCAGGTCACCACCATTGGCGGCGTTATTCCGCCTAATGGCGAGATGATGGAGATTGTACCGCTGGACGATCATCTGCTGATAGAAACCCGCCTGTCGCCGCGTGATATCGCGTTCATCCATCCCGGCCAGCGGGCGCTGGTGAAGATAACCGCCTATGACTACGCCATTTACGGCGGTCTGGAAGGCGTAGTCGAAACCATCTCACCGGACACCATTCAGGATAAAGTGAAACCGGAAATCTTCTATTACCGCGTGTTTATCCGCACCCATCAGGACTTCTTACAGAACAAACTGGGACGCCATTTCTCCATCGTACCGGGCATGATTGCCACAGTGGATATAAAAACAGGTGAAAAAACCATCGTCGACTATTTAATCAAACCGTTTAATCGCGCAAAAGAAGCGCTGCGCGAGCGCTAAATCCTTGAGGATTAGGGGTTGCGGGGGCTGGTCACGCGTGTCACAAGTCTGTTATACTTGTCCTAACACATTGGGGCTGATTCTGGATTCGACGGGATTTGCGAAACCCAAGGTGCATGCCGAGGGGCGGTTGGCCTCGTAAAAAGCCGCAAAAAAATAGTCGCAAACGACGAAAACTACGCTTTAGCAGCTTAATAACCTGCTCTGAGCCCTCTCTCCCTAGCTTCCGCTCTTAAGACGGGGATCAAAGAGAGGTCAAACCCAAAAGAGATCGCGTGGAAGCCCTGCCTGGGGTTGAAGCGTTAAATCTAATCAGGCTAGTCTGGTAGTGGCGTGTCTGTCCGCAGGTGCCAGGCGAATGTAAAGACTGACTAAGCATGTAGTACCGAGGATGTAGGAATTTCGGACGCGGGTTCAACTCCCGCCAGCTCCACCAATTTTTGATATATTGAAGTTCAGTTAAGTCTATCAAGCCCGCATGGAACCAGCCTTGCGGGCTTTTTTACGTCTATAGTAGTCTACCAAGAATTGCTAGAATCTACTCGTTATGGCACCCTTTTTGGGACCCAACCCAAAGGGTCCAAAACATGAGGGTCCCAAACATGGCAAAAATCGCTAAGAAGCTAACTGACACTGAAATCAAAAGCACCAAACCTGCCGAGAAAGAGGTTAACCTTTTTGACGGCGATGGTTTGCTCCTGCGAATTGCCCCCTTGGCGAAGGGAGGAAAGAAAAATTGGTATTTCAGATATGCAGTGCCTGTGACCAAAAAGCGAACTAAGGTGAGCTTAGGAACCTATCCTCACCTTACACTTGCGAAGGCACGAGCTTTACGTGATGAGTACTTGTCGTTGCTTGCAAATGGTATAGACCCACAAGTTCATAACACCCACAAAGCCAATGCCCTTAAGGATGCCACGGAACATACATTTCAAGCAGTAGCCAGGAAGTGGCTTGATGAGAAAGTCAAAACATCAGGCATCTCCCAGGATCATGCTAACGACATCTGGCGAAGCCTAGAGAGAAATATCTTTACAACGTTGGGTGATACCCCCATTAAGGAGATTCGCCCTAAAATGCTTAAACAGCATTTAGAACCCATAGAAAAACGAGGTGTCCTTGAAACACTTCGCCGCATCATATCCCGCCTGAATGAAATTTTCCGCTATGCAGCAACAGAAGAACTCATAGAATTCAATCCGGCTGACAACCTGGGGCAACGGTTCAGCAAGCCAAAAAAACAGAATATGCCAGCATTACCCCCTTCCGAACTCCCCCGCTTCCTGGTTGCTCTAAACAATGCTTCTGTCCGTTTAGAAACAAGGCTACTGATTGAGTGGCAACTTCTCACATGGGTTCGCCCTGGTGAAGCTGTTCGCACAAGATGGTCAGATATTGATATAGAAACCGGCATGTGGAACATCCCGGCGGAGTTTATGAAAATGAAGAAACCTCACAAAGTTCCACTGAGCAAAGAAGCTTTGCGAGTCTTGGATTCAATGAAAGCCATCAGCGGGCATAGAGAGTGGGTTTTTACCAGTATCAAAGCTCCACTCAATCACATGCATGAACAAACTGCTAATGCGGCTATAATCCGTATGGGCTTCGGAGGTGAGCTTGTAGCTCATGGTATGCGATCAATCGCCAGAACGGCTGCTGAGGAGTGTGGCAAGTTTAGAACTGATATCTTAGAAGCCGCCCTTGCCCACTCGAAAAAAGATGAAATAATTGCAGCCTACAATCGTGCAGAGTATCTCACAGAACGTGTGGTTCTCATGCAATGGTGGAGTGACTATATTTCGTCTCAAAAATACAAAGTTATTACCGCATAACTCTTCCAAGATGGGTTAACTATCTTGATTTATTTGAATAATTAATGATCACACCATTAACCTATGTGGACTAAGCATAGCCATTTACAAATGGGTACCTTGAGGCCAAATAACGAAAGCTGTCGGTCATATCAGCTAAATAATTCACATCTCTTCTCGATTATCATACACCTCGAAGATCTACCAAATTCGCTCTAATCAATGATAAAACAGTTGAAATCGGTTAAAATTTGATCAATTTTATCCTATACATTGTATTGAATCATCCATGAGGTTTCGTGCATGGTTAGCGAAAATGACAAAAATCATAGAGTTAGGGTCGCACAGTACTTGAGGATGTCTACCGACCATCAGCAATATTCTTTACATAATCAGTCCGAATATATCAAAGATTATGCTGAAAAGAACAATATGGAAATCGCTTATACCTACGATGATGCAGGTAAGAGCGGAGTCAGTATCGTAGGCAGGCATTCTTTGCAGCAGTTACTTAGCGATGTAGAACAAAAGAAAATAGATATACAGGCTGTATTATTTTATGATGTGAGCCGTTTTGGTCGTTTTCAAAATAGTGATGAAGCTGCATATTATTCCTTTCTATTTGAGAGAAACGGTGTAGATCTTATATACTGTTCTGAACCTATTCCCACTAAAGATTTCCCTTTAGAGTCTTCTGTTATACTGAATATAAAAAGATCTAGCGCTGCATATCACAGCAGGAATTTATCAGAAAAGGTATTTATAGGGCAAGTAAATTTAATAAAGCTTGGTTATCATCAAGGCGGTATGGCTGGTTATGGGCTGAGACGTCTTTTAGTAGACGAAAATGGCATAGCTAAAGAAATATTGAGTTTCCGCAAAAGAAAGAGTATTCAAACAGATAGGGTAATATTAATTCCGGGACCAAAAAATGAAATAAAAATTGTAAATAGAATCTATGATCTCTTTATAGATAATAACGTTCCAGAATTTATTATTGCTGAGAGATTAAATGAACAGAACATACCTGCAGAAAATGGAACATTATGGACTCGTGCAAAAATACATCAAATTCTGACAAATGAAAAATATATTGGAAACAACATATATAACAAAACCTCATCTAAACTAAAAAGTAGGCTTGTAAAAAACCCCAAACATGAATGGGTTAGATGCGACAAGGCATATAAACCTATTATTTCCAAGAAAAAATATAATAAAGCTCAAGAAATAATTCAGATCCGATCCATTCATTTGACTAATGAAGATCTATTAGAAAAACTAAAACAAAAATTAGAATCTAATGGAAAACTATCAGGCTTTATCATTGATGAAGATGATACAGGCCCTTCATCTTCTGTTTATAGAACCCGATTCGGTGGTCTTTTAAGAGCATATACTTTGATTGGTTATAAGCCAGAACATGATTACAGCTATCTCAAAATAAATGAAGCACTAAGATCATTTCACTCAGAGATAATTGAGGATTTTAAGGGTGAAATTTTAAAAAGCAACTGTCAAATAGACGAGTATAAATACTCCCCAATGCTCTACATCAATGATGAGTTTTTAATTTCCGTCCTTGTTACCAAATGCATACATATGAAATCAGGTAAACTTAGATGGAAAGTCCGGTTTGATAACTCACAGAAAGCAGACATAACAATTGTTATACGAATGAATTCACAAAATATTTCACCTCTTGATTTTTATATCATCCCAAAGATTGAAAACGAATATAGTAAAATGTGCATGACGGAAACAAACAACATTCGATTAGATCTCTATAGATTTGATAATCTCGATAAACTTCTACAAATTATTACTCGCATGAAAGTGAGGGAACTATATGCTGCCTGAAAAAAATGAATTCCCAATAATTCAAATTGAGATTGCAAAAATAAAATTTCTTAACCCACGAACAAGAAATAAGGTAGTGCATGAAGAAATAAAGGAAAGCATAAAAAAAAGAGGATTAAGCAAGCCCATAAGCGTAAGAGCTATTGATGAAGACGATTTCAAATATGCTTTAATTTGTGGTCAAGGGAGAATAGAGGCTCTCGTTGCATTAGGTGAAACTATTATTCCAGCAATTGTAAGAGATGTATCAGAAGAAGATGCTTACGTTATGAGCTTAGTTGAAAACATTGCAAGGAGAAGACCACGTTCTAATGAGTTATTACAGGTGATTAAAGACATGAAAATCAGAGGACTTTCAGACTCCGAAATAAGTGAGATTACTGGATATTCATCGAACTGGGTGAGCAGTATTAATATGCTACTTGATAAGGGAGAGCATAAACTTCTCTCGGCAGTCGAACGGGGTAATTTGCCTCTGTATCTCGCAGTGCAATTTGCAAGATGTGAAACTGAGGAAGCACAAGATATTCTTACCGAAGCATATGATAAAAAATTAATAAAAAGTCGTGACATTATAAAGATAAAACACATTCTAAATCAAAGAACAGTTGGGAATAAAGGTGCAAAAGCAGCCGGATTTTATTATCACAAACCATCAAAAAGGATGACTGCAGAGGAGTTGATTGAGCTTTATGAAAATAGTATCGCTGAACATAAATCTGTTTATAACAACTCAAAATTCATAAAAACCAATCTACTAATAGTAAATGAGATTTTTAACATCATAATGATGAATAAAAGCTTTCAACATATACTTGAACAAGAGAATCTTTCAGAACTACCATCTCAGATATTAAACCCAGTAAACAAAGAGGTATCAAAATGATTCAGATACGTTTTGGCGATAATTTTATTTACCTGGAAACTAATAAGTTAATTCCATCTAAGGAATTATTAGAAAACGTAAAGCGAAGCCATAAATATCATCAAATAGTTACCTCTATCGAAAGCTTAGGTATTATTGAACCAATAATAGTGTTCTATGACAAAGATAAAGATGTCACTAAGATACTTGATGGCCATTTAAGGGTTGAGGCTTTAAAAGACTTAGGTATAGAAAAAGCTCCATGTATACTTTCGAGCATAGATGATGCTTTCACTCCTAACAAACAAGTGAATCATATAAATGTAGTTGAAGAACATAGAATGATAATTAAGTCTCTTGCAAAAGTATCAATTGAAAAACTTAGTGCTGCTTTGGGCATATCTGTTGATGCCATAAAAGATAAAGCTAATGTGATGAACGGCATAGATCCAAGTGTAATTGCGAAACTTTCTGATAAACCTATACCTAAGGCTACATTTGACGTTTTGAGGAAAATGAAGCCAATTCGCCAAATTGAAGCAGTCGGTACAATGATTAACTTTGATAATTATAGTAAAAAATTTGCAATGAGCATCTTGGATGCAACACCGGCATCGATGATAGTAAATAAAGGGAAAAACACTCCCTATAAAAAGGACATAAAAAAAACCATACTTCGTCTGGAACAAGAAATGGCAACAACTTCGGAAGAAACGAAAAAGCTTCAAACCGAGTATGGTTCAGATATGTTGAAATTCGTTATAATCCAGTCATATATTAATAAATTACTTGGCAACTCTAAAGTTCTTCATTGGTTCTTAGAAAACGAGGTTGATTATCTTAATGAGTTAAAAAGAATTTCTAGAATAAATTCTTTGGATGATAAGACTCTTACTGAAAACAGCAAGTCATAGTCATGGTTTTATATATCCTAAATAAACCAAGAAGTATACTTACACAACGACCTTCACGCCGAAGAAGCTGTCAGATACGCCAGCAACCAAAGCATTACGTTTAAGTGTCAGTCATTGATACGAAGGGATAACTGCGTATCAGCAGCCGGACATTGAGTCGAATAAAGGCAGGTAGAGAGGGACAGTTCTGTGTCACCGGGAGATTAGTCAGAAACATCAGCGGCAGAACAGATGAACCAGCAATTGGTAGTGCACAGAAAACTCTCCAGTATTTAATTATTCAACCTAACACTAATAAAAATCACATAGTTAATATCATAATTTTTCTTTGGTCTACGTATGCGAGAGATATTGTGGCTTTAACCGGGTATTAGGAGTCGTTTCAGATAAAAGATGTTCTTCGATTCGACTGGACTTGGTAATAGCAATAAGTAATCGTTAATATTGAAGGACGAAAGGCTACTTCAAAACAAAGTAACCTTTCCAATATCCCCATATATGGGACAAGTAGTACATTTACTACACATAGTGCAGGATACATATGACATAAAACTTTTTATTTATGGCATACATTAGAAATAACTTGTATTTTATGAATGTCAATAGGTTCTTGTTTAATACTTTTAAAATAATTGATTGTTTTTATTATAGCTTCGCTTGTACAAGCGAAGATCCTCTTGTTCTTGAATGAATAATGCCAATTATAAGAGAAGCAAGGGCTAACTCTACGAAGCCGCTGCGCTTGCTTCTCCGAGTTCCCCTTGCTTTTCAGCCCTTCGGTTAGAAAAGAACAGCCAGACCCAGTAAGCACATATCCATTGAACTGCGGCCAATCTTTTGCGACACATTGCTATAGAATGGTCGACTTTGGCACGGAGCGTTCAAGCTAACTGAGCTGAAGGTCCGTTGTGAGCGAAAAGCAGACGGTCAGCACCGCGCAGGCGGTGGTCTGCTTCAGACAAAGAGCGGTCATTCAATGATAGAAGATTCTATTTCATTTTTGTGCCAGAAGCTGCCGCTCAGTAACTCCCGCAATAAACGGCGCGAGGAATGAGCGTCTGGCGACCGAATTTGATTACCTTGTTATATGCCATTTTCAAGATCTGCGATTAGGTCAAAGCATAGCGATTTATAATCCTTTACGATCTTCGGCTGAATGGTTATTGAATGATATTTCAGCAACGCAAGGGCGAATGAGGAAAAATACAGCCAGAACCAGTCATCTTCCGGTAAATTGACATCTTGCACAGTCGCCGACCAACGCCCGTAAATGGGAGGATGAGTCTCTGAACCCGCGAGGCGGTTTCTTCCTGTTGCGAAAAGGATAAAGGCGGATGCTAGAGCGATCCCCATCATACGCTTCATCCTAACCTTTTCCGGGGGATACCCACTGCTTGCGGCGTACTGATCGATCTTGGATATCATCATATCTTTAGCGAACTGATCACACAGATATTCTTCGTCCTTCGGGTCTTCCGGTGCATTTCCTTCAGCTGAGAAAATTACGTGCTTCAGTTCATGTAAAAATACATATGCCGTAGCCATGCATGTGAGATCATATACTGCAGCGCGCTCTGAATCTGACGGCCTACCCTTCTCAGGATCAGGAATAGCCACTGGCCATTCAAAGTCGTCTTCATGAAATGCAGTGCTCAGGTCTTTCACTGCATCAAGTATCGACTTGAAGGCTTCATCTTCTGCTGCCTGATCTGGAATCTTGTTGATTTCGTTTATGTCGAGAGTGGTACCGAATGATTTGAACAATACGATCAACGAAGAATAACAATGTAACGCCTGCCTTCCCGCATAACCGAAAAGCCACATTTGACGCATTGATCTGCTGGTGTAC
>OJSO01001257.1_pt1 | contig 16455 bp, 15 predicted proteins | sample 1599521 | NCBI WGS metagenome assembly OJSO01 (sample SAMN04168659, study PRJEB22393) | human gut metagenome | biome: human gut microbiome; feature: stool | host: Homo sapiens | collected 2014-05-12 | reverse complement strand
ACAGTAAAAATGTACGCTCTTCTATGGTAAATGGGGACTGGATCATGCGCAACCGGATCGTATGCCATGTAGACAAAGAAAATACGTTGGAGGCAATCAAACAACTCTCCGGTCAAATCCGAAAAATGTAAGCGATTTTCAAAAATAATTTGTAAATTATTGTTGATAAAGTATAATTTTGTAGTTTAAAAATCAAAAACCAGAACTATGAAAAATTTAATATTTATCAGCGCATTTACCTTTTTATTCAATTGGACAGCAACAGCTGCCGGTCACATTAGCCGGGATTCAAGCTGGACATACGGAGGTAACGGAGGATTAAATTTATCTCAGGTTAGCTTAAACAATTGGGCCTCAGGAGGCGAGAATGCGGTCGGCTTCGATGTATTACTCAATTATAGTGCCGATTATAAAAAGAATAAACATTTGTGGCAAAACCGGATCGAAATGGCTTATGGCTTGAATCAAACGGAAACAAGCGGAACGAAAAAAACGAATGACAAACTTTATTTTTCGTCGACCTATGGCTACGGAATGACCAAAAGCCTTTATTTGAGTGCTCTGTTGAACTTCAACACGCAATTTGCGAAAGGGTATGATTATAAAACAGAACCCCGGACTTATATTTCACGTTTTATGTCTCCGGGATACCTGACTACCGGTCTAGGTTTGACCTGGAATCCAAAGAATTGGATAACAGCTACCTTTTCGGCCATTTCCTGGCGGGGAACTTTTGTCAGTAGTAAAATTCTTTCCGACGAAGGTTCATTCGGTGTCGATCCCGGCGAGCATCTTTTTTCAGAAATGGGTGGTAACTTAAAGGTAGAAGTAAAATACGAATTTCTGAAAAATATGACGATCTATTCACGAGTCGATCTTTTCTCGAATTATCTGGAAGATCCGCAAAACGTGGATGTCCGTTGGGATGTACAATTAAATATGACCGTGAATAAATGGTTTTCGGCCAATATTTCCACAAACCTGATCTATGACAACGATACTAAAATCGTTCAAAAAGATGGAAGTAAAGGGCCACGCTTACAATTTAAAGAAAGTCTGGGTGTCGGATTTCAGGTAACGTTCTGACTATTTTAAATATATTTCACATGTATAGCGCTTATTTCCCACAAAATAAATCTAGATTTGTAGTATAAACTATTTAGGTATGGATAAATTACTTTACGGAGACTTTGAAGAACAATACACCGATTACGAAACGGCGGAAATAGCTATTCTTCCTGTGCCTTACGATGGTACAAGTACTTGGCTGAAAGGAGCAGACAAGGGACCACGTGCCATACTCGAAGCTTCGCCCAACATGGAATTTTACGATATCGAAACCGATTCGGAAGTATATAAACACGGTATCGCCACTTTAGAACCCGTTACGGCCGATTCTTCTCCCCAAGCTATGGCTCAGGAAGTCGAACAGCGCGTGGAAGCTATCTTGAAAGATAAAAAGTTCCCGGTGTTATTGGGTGGGGAACACTCGGTCAGTATCGGTGCTTTCAAGGCTATAGCCAAATACTATGATACATTTTCTATCCTGCAACTGGATGCTCATTCGGATATGCGGGACGAATACGAAGGTTCGCCTTACAATCATGCCTGTGTTATGGCCCGGGGCAAAGAAATTACCCCAAGTGTCGTTCAGGTAGGTATTCGTAGCAGCGCCATCGAAGAAAAGCACAATATCGATCCGGACCGTATTTTTTATGCCCATGAAATTAAAGAATCGGACGATTCTACCTGGATGTACGAGGTGTCTCAAAAACTCCACGATAATGTGTATGTCACAATCGACCTGGACGTATTCGACCCCGCTTATATGCCGTCGACAGGTACCCCCGAACCCGACGGACTGACCTACCGGACAGTGTTGACTTTGCTCAAACTAATCAACGAACGCCATAATATCGTCGGTCTCGATGTTGTCGAACTTTGTCCGAACGATATCAACAAAGCCCCGGATTTCCTGGCCTCAAAACTGATTTATCAAATCCTGAGTATACGTTTCAAGCAATAACCCCGATCAATGCTCACCTATCTCATTACCGGAATAACCGTTGTGGTCTCTTTTATTTGTTTCAACAACAGACTATTGTTCGATAAACTTTCGCTCAAACCCTATCGGATTGTACATGCAAAGGAATGGTACCGTATCATCTCGCATGGTTTTGTTCATGCAGACTGGGTGCATTTATTCGTGAATATGTTTACTTTCTGGTCATTCGGCAAGTATATCGAAGAGACATTCCGTTATCTGGGATTCGGAGAAGGGGCTTTTTTATTTTTCCATCACCCGCAAAAATCTTACAAAATGAAAACGACAAACACCCTTTTGTTACTTTTACTGCGCATTCTGCACAAAAACAAGCGCTTTTGACTGGCGAAACTGCCCTAAACGGTGAAAATTTCCACCCGTAGTCGGTGAAATTTCACCTTGTTTTTTCACCCGTCCCCGAGTATTATAATAACTGTCAACAGGGTTCGCTCCTCTACAAGCGACCCGCCCGAAAATCTACTGCACATCTAAAAAAGAAGGAGAAACTCATTATGAAAAAGTTTGCTGCTCTGGCCCTTGCAGGTTGCATGGCCGTCTCTCTCGCCGCCTGCGGCGGTTCCGCCTCCACTTCCACCGCTGCTTCGGAGTCCACGGCTCCCGCAGAGTCCACCTCTGCTGCAGAGTCTGCTGCTGAGTCCGCAGCCGAGAGCGTTACCGCGGCCACTCAGGGCGGTAAGGTCGGCGTCTGCATCTACAAGTTCGACGATGCCTTCATGACCACCTACCGTAATGCTCTGCAGGAGATCCTCGAGGGCAAGGGCTACGAGGTCACTATCGTCGACGGCAACAACGACCAGGCCAAGCAGAACGAGCAGATCAACACCTTCATCACCCAGGGCGTTGACGCACTGATCATCAACCCCGTTATGACCTCCGCTGCCGACCAGATCATCTCCACCGTCAAGGGTGCCGATGTTCCCACCGTCCTGATCAACCGTGAGCCCACCGCCGATCAGATGTCCGCTTATGACAAGCTGGTCTACGTCGGCTGCGACGCTGCTCAGTCCGGCACCTTCCAGGGCGAGCTGATCCTCGACACCGAGAACAAGGGCGACATCAACGGCGACGGCAAGGTTTCCTACATCATGATCCAGGGCGACCCCGAGAATATCGATGCTCAGCTGCGTACCGAGTACTCCGTCAAGGCTCTGACCGATGCCGGCGTTGAGGTTGAGCAGCTTGACCTGCAGCGCGGTGACTGGGACCGTAACAAGGGCCAGGAGATCTGCCAGAACGACCTTGCCAAGTACGGCGATCAGATCGAAGTTGTTTTCTGCAACAACGATGATATGGCTATCGGTGCTCTGCAGGCCATTCAGGCTGCAGGCCGTACCGTCAACAAGGACATCTACCTCGTCGGTGTCGATGCTTTGGACGCTGCCCTGAACGAAGTTGCCAACGGCAACATGACCGGTACCGTTCTGAACGACGCTAAGGGCCAGGCTACGCAGGCTGTTGCTTCCATGGAGGAGCTGCTGGGCGGCAAGACCTTCGAGGCCGACCACCAGAGCGTCTACGTTGACTACGTCAAGGTTACCCCTGACAACGTCAAGGACTTCCAGTAATTTAAAAAAAGCCACAGCTTAAACCAGAACAATCGGGGTGCGTGTGCGCAGGCGCACGCACCCTTTTTTCGTGAAAAGGTTACAAAAGATTAAAGGGGGCCAGCGAATTGTCAGAGTACCGCTTGGAGATGTGTGATGTCGTCAAGACGTTCCCCGGCGTCAAGGCACTGAATCACGCACAGCTGAAATTGAAACCCGGCACCGTCCATGCGCTGATGGGAGAGAACGGCGCGGGCAAGTCTACCTTGATGAAGTGCATGTTTGGTATCTACCACATGGACGAAGGCAAGGTCATTTATGAGGGACAGGAGGTCCAGATCAAGGGCCCGCTTGATGCACTGAACCGCGGCATTGCGATGGTGCACCAGCACTTCGCGCTTTTCGACACGCTGACGGTGGCCGAGAACGTAGCCCTCGGGCTTCCGCCCGGCCGCTCCACGGCCGAAATCTCCGAGGAGGTGAAGACGCTCGGCGAGAAGTACGGCCTTGAGGTGGATCCCGCTGCGGTCGTCTACGAGCTCTCGATGGGTGAGCGCCAGCGCGTGGAGATCATCCGCGCCCTGATGACGAATCCCAAGCTCCTCATTCTTGATGAGCCCACCTCGGTGCTCGTGCCCCAGGCCGTCAGGAAGCTCTTCGTGACGCTCCACCGTCTGGCTGAGGAAGGCGTCTCCATTCTCTTCATCTCCCACAAGCTTGACGAAATCCGCGAGCTCGCCGACCGCTGCGTCGTGCTGCGTGCGGGCAGGATCGTCTCGTCCGTCAATCCGAAGGCCGAGACCGAGGCGTCGCTTGCCCGTCTGATGATCGGCGCCGAGCCGCCCGCGATCCGCGAGGCCTCGGGCACGCCGGGCGAAGTGGTCTTCGAGATGAAGGATGTCAGCTATCCAGGCTCGCTGCGCGTGTGCGGCATCGAGAACGTCTCCGTGGCCGTGCGCAAGGGCGAGATCGTCGGCGTCGCCGGCATCTCGGGCAACGGTCAGGCGCGCCTGATGGCGGTCGCTGCGGGCGAGGCCCCCGTCGCCGACGAGGGCGTCATGCTCTTCGGCAAGCCCGTCGGCAGCCTCGGCACCCGTGACCGCCGCCGCCTCGGCCTACGCTACGTGCCCGAGCAGCGCCTCGGCCACGCCGCCGTGCCCGAAATCTCGCTCCAGACGAACACCTATCTCACGGGCGACGACCTCGTGAAGCACGGCTTCATTCTCGAGGAGAAGGCCCTGCGCTTCACGGAGAAGATCATCGAGCGCTTCCACGTGAAGACCCCGTCCCCGCAGAAGCATGCGGGCGGCCTCTCGGGCGGCAATCTGCAGAAGTTCATCATGGGCCGCGAGATTCTTCAGAATCCGGGCGTGCTCATCGTCAATCAGCCCACCTGGGGCGTCGACGTCGGCGCCGCCGCCACGATCCGCAACGCGCTGATGCGCTTGCGCGAGGACGGCGCGGCCGTGCTCGTCGTTTCCGAGGAAGTCGACGAACTCTTCGAGATCTGCGACCGCATCGCGGTCATGTACCGCGGCCATCTCTCTCCCGCCGTTCCCAAGTCTGAAATGAACATTGAAATCGTCGGCCGCTGGATGTCCGGTCTCTGGCCCGACGGCCCCGCCGGCGCGTCCGGTCATGAAGGAGGCGAAGCATGAATTTCCCCATTGCCATGACCTCGCGTCAGGAGCCCGCCCGCAGCCTGCGCTGGCTGTCGCCCGCGCTTGCACTCCTGCTCACGGTCGTCGCGGGCGCCGTGATCTTCGCCGCGCTCGGCAAGGATCCCGTCGAGGCCCTCGTCACCTTCTTCATCTCTCCGCTCGACAGCCTGAGCGGCTGGGCCGAGGTGTGCGTCAAGATGACGCCGTTGCTGCTCTGCTCCGTGGGCCTCGTGGTGTGCTTTCGCGCCAACGTCTGGAACATCGGCGCCGAGGGCCAGCTCGTTGCGGGCGCCATTGCGGGCGGCGCGGTCGCCCTGATGTGCAACGACACGACGGGCCCCTGGTTCGTCGTCCTCGTCATGCTGGCCTCTGCGCTCGGCGGCGCTCTCTGGGGCGCGATCACGGCGCTTCTTCGCCACAAGTTCCACGCCAACGAGATTCTTGTCTCGCTCATGCTCGTCTACGTGGCGCAGTTCCTGCTCTCCTGGGCCGTCCAAGGGCCGCTTCGCGATCCCGACGGCTTCGGCTTCCCGCAGACCGCGCTCTTTGAAAGCGGCGCGCTCCTGCCCGTCATCCTCGAGGGCACCCGCCTGCACGCCGGCGCCCTGATGGCCGTCATCGCCGCGCTCGGCATCTGGGTCCTCATGGACAAGATGGAGATCGGCATGGAGTTCAAGATATCCGGCATGGCGCCGCTCGCCGCCCGTTATGCGGGCTACCGTCCGGGTCACCTGATCTGGATCTCGATGCTCATCTGCGGCGCCCTCGCGGGGCTTGCCGGCGGCATCGAGGCCGCGGGTCCGCTCGGCCAGCTCACCCCGACCATCTCTCCGGGGTATGGCTTCGCAGCTATCATCGTCGCCTTCGTGGGGCGCCTGACGCCGCTGGGCTGCGTGCCCGCCGCGTTCATCATGGCGCTCTTCTATCTAGGCGGCGAGCTCGCGCAGAGCCGCCTCGGCCTTCCGTCCTCGATCACGGGCGTCTACCAGGGCCTTCTTCTCTTCTTTATACTCGCCTGCGATACGATGATCTTCTATCAGTTCAAGTGGATCGGCTTCAAGAAGGAGGCTGCCTGATGAGTCTCGCCGCATCGATCATTTCCTCCACGCTCAACGCGGGGACGCCCCTTCTCATCGCCGCCGTCGGCATCATCATTCATGAGAAGTCGGGCGTGCTCAACCTCGGCATTGAGGGCATCATGCTCATGGGCGCCGTTTCGGGCTTTGCGGTGACGCATGCCACGGGCAGCTTCGAGCTCGGCTTTCTCGCGGGCATGGGCGTAGGCCTTCTGCTCGGCCTGCTCTTTGCGTTCTTCACGATCGGCCTTCGCGCCAACCAGTACGCCGCAGGTCTTGCGCTCACGCTCTTCGGCACGGGGCTCTCGGCCTTCCTCGGCCAGTCCCTGCAGGGCGCCGCGCTTCCCGGCCGCGCTCCGCTCGGCATTCCGGGCCTCGAGGGCATTCCGTTCCTCGGCGAGGCGTTCTTCTCCCAGCACTGGCTCGCCTATGCCGCGCTTGCGATGATCGCGGGCGTCTGGTACTTCCTCTTCAAGTCTCGTCCCGGCCTCATTCTCCGAGCCGTCGGCGAGTCTCCCGAATCTGCATTCGCGCTCGGCTATCCCGTGCGCCTCATCCGCTTCTGGGCCGTGCTCTTCGGTGCCATGATGGCGGGGCTTGCGGGCGCCTACCTCTCGCTCGTCTACACGCCGCTCTGGGTCGAGGGCATGGTTGCGGGCCGAGGCTGGATCGCACTTGCGCTCGTCACGTTCGCCACCTGGCGTCCCGCGCGCGTGCTCGTCGGCGCCTACCTCTTCGGCGGCGTCACGATGCTTCAGTTCGCGGTTCAGGGCATGGGCATCGACATCGCGCCGCAGTTCATGGCCATGACGCCGTACATCGCGACGATTCTCGTGCTGGTTCTCATCAGCCGCAATCCCGCCTGGATCCGCCTCAACGTGCCCGCCTCGCTCGGCAAGCCGTTCGCGCCGCGCAGCTAAGAATTTCACCTGGCGAGAAGGTAGGCATGTCCTGCCTTCTTGGCTAAACTAGCCATTGATTCTTTTACTTCTGTCTTCAGGAGAATTCATCCATGCAAAAACGTACTGCCTTCAAGCTCTGCCTCGCCGGCGCCACCGCCGTCGCGCTCAACGCCGCCCCGGTCGCCGTCTTCGCCAAGGACGAGCCGCTGAAGGTCGCCTTCGTCTACGTCAGCCCGGCCAACGAGGAAGGCTGGTCCTCCCAGCATGACATCGCCCGCAAGTTCGTCGAAGAGAAGTTCGGCGACAAGATCAAGGTGACCTGGATCGAGAACATCCCTGAAAATGCCGACGCCCAGCGCGTCATCCGCGACCTCGCCCAGCAGGGCAACAAGATCATCTTCGCGACGTCGTTCGGCTACATGAACTCCGTCATGAAGGTCGCCAAGCAGTTCCCGAACGTCTACTTCGAGCACGCCACGGGCTACAAGACGAGCAAGAACGTCAAGAACTACACGGCCCGCTTCTATGAAGGCCGCTACCTCGCCGGCATGCTCGCCGCCGCCACGACGAAGACCAACATCCTCGGCTACGTCGCCGCCCTTCCGATTCCCGAAGTGTTCCAAGGCATCAACGCCTACACGCTCGGCGCCCGCGCCGTGAACCCGAACATCGAGGTCCGCGTCGTCTGGACGTCCTCCTGGTACGATCCGGGCAAGGAAGCCGACGCCACGAAGGCCCTCATCGGCATGAAGGCCGACGTGATCACGCATCACACGAACTCCACGGCCGTCGCCTCCACCTGCGAAGAAGCCAAGGTTCCGGTCATCTCCTACAACTCCGCCATGCACAAGGCTGCTCCGACGATGCTTCTCGGCGGCGTCGTGCACCGCTGGGAGGAGTACTACACGAACGAAATCCAGAAGGTGCTTGACGGCAAGTGGGACAACACCCCGGTTTGGGGCGGCGCGAACGTCCACATGATTGAGCTTGCCGACATGACCCCGAAGGCTCCGGAAAACGTCGCCTCCCGCATCAAGTCCACCTACGCCAAGCTTGAAATGGGCGAGTTCCATCCGTTCACGGGTCCGGTTGTCAGCAATGAAGGCAAGGTCATGATTCCGGAAGGCAAGGTCGCCACCGACGAAGAACTCCAGCAGATGATGTACTTCGTTGAAGGCGTGGCCAGCAAGGTCCCGACCGCCAAGTAATCCGCTCTCAAGGGCTTGATTCAGGGCCTCTTCCTCCTTCGGGAGGCGGAGGCCTTTTTGCATTCTCGGCACGCGTCGTGCGAGGCATGAGTCTTTTCGCAGGCTCGGCTAAGATAGCGTTCCGAACGGGGCGAGCGCCCCTGCATTTTTTCCGGATGCCGACATGACGACCGACACGCTTCTTCTGATACTTACGGGCCTGTGCGCCTTTCTCGCCGCCGCTGTGGTCTGGCTCGTGCTCGAAATGCGCCTTCTGAAGATCCAGACTTCGGAGAACCTGCGGCGCGACGAGCAGGACGAGATGATTGAGGCGATCCTCACGGGGGTGAGGAGCGAGCGCCAGGAGGTGCAACAGGCGGTCCTCAACGTCGAGCGCGGCGTCTCGCAGACGCTGGCGGGGCTGACCGGCTACCTCACCGAGCAGCAGAACAGGAGCGCGGCCGAGGTGCGTACGCTCAACGAGACGGCCAGACAGTCGCTTGCCGAGACGCGCGAGGTGATGAACCGCCAGCTCCTTGAGCTGCAGGGGCTGGTGGACGCGCGCTTCGCGAAGATCATCGAGACGAATGCATCGGCGAGCGAAGCGCTCGGCGCCAAGCTCGAGTCCAAGTTCTCCGAGATCCGCACGAGCGTGGACGCCAGCCTTGAGAAGGTGCGCGCAGGCAACGAGGCCCGCCTCGAGGAGATGCGTGCGACGGTTCAGGAAAAGCTCGATCGCACGCTCTCCGAGCGCCTTACGGCGAGCTTCAGGACCGTGGACGAGAAGCTCGGCCTCGTGCAGACGGGGCTGGGCGAGATGCGTACGATGGCCGAGAGCGTCAGGGACCTCAAGGGCATCCTCGCAAACGTGAAGACCCGCGGCACCTTCGGCGAGACGCAGCTCGCCGCCATCCTCGCCAACATCCTCACGCCAGCGCAGTACGGCGCCCAGGTGAGGGTCGTGCCGGGCAGCCGGGAGGCGGTGGACTTTGCGGTGAGGATGCCGGGCGCTTCGGGAGACGGCCCCTGTTGGCTCCCTATGGACTCGAAGTTCCCTGTCGAGGACTATGCACGCCTGCTTGATGCCGAGTCGAGGGCGGATGCGGCTGCGGCCGCCCAAGCGAGGGTGGCGCTTGAGAGGGCCGTCCTTGTGCAGGCAAAGTCGATTCATGACAAGTACGTCAGGCCGCCCTACACGACGGAGTTCGCCGTGATGTACCTGCCGAGCGAGGGACTTTATGCGGAGGTGATCAGGATTCCGGGGCTCTTCGAGAAGCTTCAGCGCGACTGGCGGATCACGCCCGCGGGGCCGACGGTCGTATCGGCGCTCGTCAACAGCCTGCAGATGGGCTTTGTGACTCTTGCGCTTCAGGAGCGTTCGAGCGAGGTCTGGAAGGTGCTCGGCGAGGTCAAGGGTGAGTTCCTGCAGTTTGCCGAGGGCTTCGCGAAGGTGCAGAAGAAGTTCTCCGAGGCGCAGTCGAGCCTCGATGCGATGAAGACGCGGCAGAACGTGATGCAGAAGAAGATGAGTTCGATTGAGGCGGCTGGTCTTCTCGAGGAAGATGGGCAGGAAGAGACGGGCGCCGCGGACAAACTGTCTCAAGGCGTACGAGGTTCGAACGCGAGCGTTGCGGCTGGGCTAAACTGAACGCATGGCCGCCGCGGGTGCGGCGCTTTCAAGGAGTAAATATGAAGAAGATCATGCTTGCCGCCATGATGATCTGCGGCGCCGTTGCGCTTGCCGGATGCAACACTGTCGCCGGTTTCGGCACCGACCTCAAGAAGGGTGCCAACCACGTCGGCACGGCGCTTGAGAGCATCGGTTCCAAGGGCCAGAGCAGTCAGGCGCCTGCCAAGTCGGCAGAATCCAAACCGGTCGAGGACAAGTAAGTCCTTTCCGTCAAGCGAATGAACGGGACCCGCTTCGAACGTCGAAGCGGGTCCTTTTTCTAAGCGCGGGGTTCAGGTCTGGGTGAGGGCCGTGCTTACGCGTCGTTTTCCTGCGCATTGTGCGGACGACGGCGGAAGCGGTTGCGCAGGCCGCCAAGGCGACGGTGATGCTGCGGCTTGGGTTCGAGCGCGGGGTCCTGGGCCGGGACGCCGTTGTAGCGCGGGATGTCGGCGGAGACCGGGGCGAGTTCGCCGAATTCGGGCGTTTCGCCTGCGAGGAACTTCTTCTCGTAGTCTTCGAGCGCGCGGCCCACGACCTTCGACAGACCGATCAGGGCGATGATGTTCGGGATCGCCATCAGGCCGTTGAAAAGGTCGGCGAGCTCCCACACGAGGGTGACGTGGAGGAAGGAGCCGGCCATGATGAAGGCGAGGACGAGCACGCGGTAGATCGAGACGTAGCGCACGCCGACGAGGTACTTGACGTTCTGCTCGGCGAAGAAGTACCAGCCGACGATGGTCGTGAAGGCGAAGAAGAGCAGGCAGACCGCGACGAAGCCGTTGCCGATCGTGCCCAGACCGAGCGTGAAGGCCTTCTGGGTGAGCGCGATGCCTGTTGTCGTGCCGTCAAGCGCACCCGTGCAGAGGATCACGAAGGCGGTCATGTTCACGACGATGAACGTGTCGATGAAGAGGCCGATGATGGCGGCGAGCCCCTGTTCGGCGGGGTGCTTGACGCGGGCCACGGCGTGGGCGTGCGGGGTCGAGCCCATGCCGGCTTCGTTCGAGAAGAGGCCGCGGGCGACGCCGTAGCGGATGGCTTCCTTGATGCCCGCGCCGATGACGCCGCCGGTGGCGGCCATCGGGTCGAAGGCGCCCACGAAGATCATTTCAAGGGCATGCATCACGCCTTCGAGGTTCGTGAAGATGATGGTGAGCGAGCCGATGACGTAGATGAGGGCCATGATCGGGACCATCTTTTCGGCGAACGAGGCGATGCGACGGATGCCGCCGATGAAGATGAAGCCGGCGATGATGAAGGTGAAGATGCCGGTGACCCAGGTCGGGACGTTGAAGGCCGTGTAGAAGGCGCCGGCGATCGAGTTGGCCTGCACCATGTTGCCCACGAAGCCGAGCGCGATGATGATCGCGACCGAGAAGAAGGCGGCGAGCGTCTTGCTGCCGAGACCCTGGCTGATGTAGTAGGCCGGGCCGCCGGTCAGGTGGCCGTGAGCGTCGCGGGTGCGGTAGAGCTGGGCGAGGACGGCTTCGGAGAAGATGGTCGCCATGCCGAAGAAGGCGGCGATCCACATCCAGAAGATGGCGCCCGGACCGCCCATGGCGATGGCGGTGGCCACGCCGGCTAGGTTGCCCGTGCCCACCTGGGCCGAGATGGCCGTCGCGAGCGACTGGAAGGAGGACATGCCGTCCTTGTCGGCCTTGCGGCCGAAGAGCGTGATGCCGCCGAAGACGTGCTTGACGGCCATGACGAAGCGCTTGATCTGAACGAATCGAAGCTTGAAGGTGAAGTACAGGCCCGTGCCGACGAGCAGCGGAATGAGGCCGTACATGCCCCAGAGCAGGCTGTTGATGCTCTGAATGATTTGAGTGGTCTGATCCACGGTGATGACTCCGGTTTTTGCTTGAAAAGTGGGGCAGTCTTCGGGCGGAGTTTGTCCGAATCTAGGCCTTATGATTCTGACCGGGGAGGCAGGATGCGGGCACTTGGAAACGATCCTGCGGACAAGCGGTTGAAGAATAATGATTCGCCCGGTCCCGGGTTCTCAGGCGGAACCCGAGCCTTCATTCTATGAATTGGTTCGGGAATCGCGGGATGCCCCGGGACGTATTCAGGGGATGGGCATTCTGCCTAGATTCGGGGGAAACGCCTGTGCGTGTGGCGCTGGTGGAATTTCGTATCGTTTCGGACGATTTCGTGGTTCGTTGATGCGCGTCAAGTCGGTTAGGGAGACTCGGCGGATGGCCTGCGGCACAGGCTAAGGTGTATTCTCTAGGTGGTTCCGACGGGATTGGGGGACACGAAACGGGGGCTTCTCAGACGGAGTGGAAACGGCTAAAATGATCGGCCTTTTTCTTCCTCTGTTTTTTTGGAGTCGTACATGTTGCGAAAGTTCATGCGCGGTGCGCTTTACGTCGCCTTCGCCATGGTGGCCCTCTGGATCATCGTCAACGTCATTGCCATGGCGAAGTACGCGCTCAGCTGAGCGCGTCGAGCCTCGCCGCCGTCTCTTCGGGACGGAAGGCGCAGGCGCCGTATCGCTTCATCTTGCGGCCGGCCTTGAGCACGAGCTTGTCTTTGCTCACAAGAAGCTTTGCGCCGGCCGCAAGCGTGAGCGTGAAGAACTTCTGGTCAAGGGGGTCCCTGCACTGGACCGTGATGATGTCGGCCGCCTCCCTGATCTTCTCCTCGTCGACGGGCACGCTCATCGAGCACCAGAGCGCTGCGAGTCTCGCCGCCTCGTCCTCGTCGCCCGTGAACGCGGGGCGCGAGAGCACTTCCGCAAGCTCCATGACCGCCTCGCCCGAGCGCAGCGCATGGATGCGTCCCTCCTCGAGGGCTCGTCTCAAGTCCTCAGAATGTGGGTCTTCCCAGTAGATGAGGTCGAGCACGACGTTGGTGTCGATGACGGCGGGGACGCCCCTCGGTTCGGAACCTGCCAGGGCAAGGGCTTCGGCAGCCACGCGGCTGCTCAGGCGTTCGGTAAGCGGCATGAAGATCTTTTCAGAATGTTGCTGGGCCGTGAATAAGGTCGCTGTGGGGGACTGACGACCAATGAAAATATGGTAATTTTATCGGACGCGTCCGTCATCGTGCGCTTCTCTATCAGGAAAGCCTGCGGTCGCGCTCCGGGCATCCGCGGGTCGGGTGCTTAATCCCTCAATTGCACATGGAATTTCTGCTTGATCCGACCATCTGGGTCGGTCTTCTTACGCTTGTCGTTCTTGAAATCGTCCTCGGGATCGACAATCTCGTCTTTATTGCCATCATCGCGAAAAAGCTTCCCGCCTCACAGCAGGACAAGGCCCTCTACGTGGGCCTCGGACTTGCGCTCGCGATGCGTCTGGGCCTTCTCTCCATCATGTCGTGGCTCGTGGCCCTCACGGACCCCGTCTTCTCCGTCTGGGGGCACCCGTTCTCGTTCAGGGACCTGATCCTTCTGGGTGGCGGCCTCTTCCTGCTCTTCAAGGCCACGACCGAGCTGCACGAGCGCCTCGAGGCGTTGCCGCACTCGGAAAAGCACGGCAGCGGCAGGGCCGGCTTCTGGGTCGTCATCGCCCAGATCCTGCTTCTTGACGCGGTCTTCTCGCTCGACTCCATCATCACCGCCGTCGGCATGGTCGACAACCTCTACGTGATGATGAGTGCCGTCGTGATCGCCATGATCGTGATGATTGCCGCGAGCCGTCCGCTCACGGACTTTGTCAACCGTCATCCGACGGTGGTGGTGCTCTGCCTCTCGTTCCTGCTGATGATCGGCTGCAGCCTCATCGCCGAGGGGCTCGGCTTCCACATTCCGAAGGGCTATCTCTACGCTGCGATCGCCTTCTCGATCCTCATCGAATTCTTCAACCAGCTTGCCGCGCGCAATGCCTCGAGAAACCTCGACCGCGTGCCGTTCCGCGAGCGCACGACGGACGCCATCGTGCGCCTGATGTCTCGCCAACCGCGCAGGGATGATGAAGAGGCGACCGAGGACCGTGTCGTTCACGAGAGCTTCGGGCGCGAGGAGCGCCAGATGGTCGAGGGCGTGCTCACGCTCGCCGACCGCAACATCAAGACCATCATGACGCCGAGAAGCGAGATTGCCTGGCTCAACTCCCGCCGCAGCTTCGAGGAGAACATGAAGCGCGTGCAGGACATGCCGCACAGCAGCTTCCCCGTCTGCGACGGCACGCTCGAGAACGTGATCGGCGTCGTCAAGGCCAAGGACCTCATCGGCATGGAGCCCTCGCCCGAGGCTCTCGTGCGCTGCGCTTCCGAGCGCCAGCCGCTCACCGTGCCCGAGACGATCAACGTCATCCGCCTCATGCAGGACATCAAGAGCTCCCAGGCCTCGCTCGTGCTCGTCACCGACGAGTTCGGCGTGATCCAGGGCCTCACCACCTCCCACGACATCCTCGAGGCCATTGCGGGCGACTTCCCCGACGAGGGCGACAGGCTCTCGATCGAGGCGGTTGACGGCGGCTGGAGCGCCGAGGGCAGCGTCGAGCTCTTCCTCGTCGAGCAGACCTGCGGCGTCGACGGCCTGATGAGCGTCGACGGCGAGTACGTGACGCTCGCGGGTCTTCTCCTCGACAGGATGGGCCGTCTCCCCGCCAAGGGGGACAGGCTTGAGGAGGCGGGCCTCGTCTTCGAGGTGACCGACGTCTCGCGCCACCGCATCGAGCGAGTGAGGATTACCCGCAGCCCCGTGCCCGCCGAGGCGTAAGGGCGCCCGACACCACGCGAAAAACGCGGCTCCGTTCAGGACGGGCCGCGTTTTGCACATCCGCCTCATCCTTTCGGACTGATGCTTCCGGCCGATTGCAACCGCTTCTTGCAGGGACTCTGCGCGAGGCGACTTTCGTCATAGAATGGAAAACAGACCGTCGGGAGCCCCTCCCTGCGGCACTTTTCAAAAGAGGTGAACATCATGGACATCGTCGAGCTTGTGCGCACGCGCTACACGACCAAACACTACGATCCGGCCCGCAGGATCAGCGACCGCGACATCGCGGACCTCATGGAGGTTCTCCGCCTGTCGCCGTCCTCCGTCAACTCCCAGCCCTGGCACTTCTTCGTGACGGGCACGGACGAAGGCAAGGCCCGCGTGATGCCGGCCGTGCTCGACTTCAACCGCCCGCGCGTGGCCGATGCGAGCCATCTCGTCGTCTTCGCGGTGCCCGTGGAGTTCACCGAGGAGCGCTTCCGCCGCCTCGTCGCTCAGGAGCTCGCCGACGGCCGCGTGACGGCCGAGGATGCGGCTTCGGGTGCCGCCGATGCGGGACGCCGCCACTTCGTGGGGCTGCATCAGGTCACGCAGGAGGAGCTCCTTTCCTGGGAGACGCGCCAGGCCTACATCGCCATGGGTTTCCTGCTCTGGGCCGCCGCCGAGCGCGGCATCGACTCGACCTGCCTCGAGGGCCTCGACATGGCGAAGATGGACGAATGCCTCGGACTCGCAGAAAAGGGCCTGCGCACCGTCTGTGCCGTGAGCCTCGGCTACCGCCTGCCCGACGACAGCAACGCCGCCCGTCCGAAGTCCCGCCTGCCCATGGACGAGGTCGTGACCGTCTTCCGACGCACGGGAGTCCGCTGGGCGCGCCCGCGCCCGACCCGACCCGATCCGGTCTTTCGGCCCGCACTTTCTCCCGGAAAATGCGGGCCGAGCCGTCTTGGGCGGGAATGCGGGCGCAGGGCCTGTCTGCGCGCCTGCATTTGGTAGACTGTCACCACTTCCGGACGGCTGCGGGCCCCGCCCTGCAAGGGCCGTCCGATTCAATCAGCAATCAAGACTTCACGAGGGCTTCTCCCGATGAACAAGCCGTGCACTTTTCTTCTTTCCGCTCTGATGGCGTCCGCCGTGCTGGCGCCTGTCGCCGCTTCGGCCGCCGACAAGTCCGAGCTCGAGGTCCGCATGGAGGCGGCGCAGAAGGTGCTCGCCGACCGCTCCTACTACGAGCGCTGGTCGCCCGAGGCCGCCCTGAAGACGGTTGAGGATGCAAAGGCCGCCAATGAGGCGGGTTCGGCCAGGCAGAAGGAGATCGACGGTGCGCTCGACGTCATGAAGGACTGGTGCCACACGCGCTTCCTCGTTAACGCCTGCATCAAGGACGCGAGGGACCTGCATCACGAGCGTGAGAAGGAGATCCGTAGCGTACGCCTCAAGGCCGACGAGATGATCCGCCTCGACCGCGTCGAGCAGCGCAGGGCCCGTCAGGAAAGCCAGAAGCAGAACGTGAAGCAGCCCATGAAGCTCGGCGGCTCCACCGAGTCTCCCGAAAGCCGCAGCGAGTCGCGCGCCGAGGAGGTGAAGACCAAGCAGAGCCGCGCCGAGGAGCGCAGGGCCCTTGAGGAGGCGAACGTCCGTGCCTACGAGGAAAAGCAGGCGAGGGCCGCCAGAAAGGC
>OJSO01001253.1_pt1 | contig 16514 bp, 9 predicted proteins | sample 1599521 | NCBI WGS metagenome assembly OJSO01 (sample SAMN04168659, study PRJEB22393) | human gut metagenome | biome: human gut microbiome; feature: stool | host: Homo sapiens | collected 2014-05-12 | reverse complement strand
ACGGACGCATCCAAGTCGTATGAGAGAACGTGATTTTCTCAAAACGGATATGTGAAACAGGACGGTCGATGGTCCCTTTTACTTGTACCAATGTCTCTATGGCCGGCACTATCACTTCCGTGCCGGCATCCTGCATCTTCTCTCCTTCCCGAGGATAATAATAGACCTTACGGGCATCTATGTCGTGATACCATTCTCCCGCTACATCCAATAGTTCACGGGCATTCGTCAGATAAAAAGCAGAATTATGCCCATCTGTCGTTACCATCGGACGCGGCCAGAGATGCTCAAACTGAATCCGACTCTCCGGCTGATGAAAACGTATTGCGGCACTGTCTCCAGCCAGTTCGACAGAACGAATACGAAGATTGGCCACACACCACATTTGATGCAATACCATCTCTGCATATTTGGCCTTCAAAGCCCCTTTTCCGTCTACCAGTCTGCGTATGGCAACCGCAGGAACATAAAGAATCTCATTCTTTTCGTCCACACTGCAAATGCAGTTCATCTTCTCAAAATCCTCTACATCACGGGCACGGACAGCTTTCTTCCCATTCACCCATAACTGACGGAAATCCAATGGCCGCCCGTTGAACATGGGCACATCCGCTACCCAAAGTTTTCCCTGCTTCTTCCATCCACCGATCCGGATGCCGCCACTCAATACCACTTTTTCATCAGCTACCGGACGGATCACCGTGGGAGAATCCTCCGTCCCGCTGTCTTCCGGACGAATAAACACCGGTTCATAGAGTGCATATGTACCGCCTTCCATGCAGATCGTAATTCCTCCCCGCCCCCGTTCATCATCTGTCCGGCGCCATTCGCGTGCCTGACGCAAAGCAGAAGTCAACGTCGCTTTCGGAGATGGACGTGTGCCGTCATTGAAATCATTCCCTTGCGGCGAAATCCAAATTTCGCCTGCTGACAGCAGATGTGCACCCAACAGGCATATAGTTGTTACTAATAACTTTTTCATTTTTCTTTTGTACAATGGGTTATCTTGCAAGCGGCATCCAGACTGTCATCTCTCCTTTACCTCTGTTTCCCCATGCATAATAAGGAATCAGACGAATATCCACTGTTTTCTCTGCTTGGGCAACCGGACGATAAAGCACGCCTTCCCAAGACTCAGACGATGCCAGACGTGCTTTCCCTTCCAGGGCTACTATCGAACTGCCTTCAATCGTCGTTTTCTTCGGAGTCAGCTTTATGTCGGCAGGAATCAAGATGTTATCGATCTTTTCTCCATTTGTAATGTCCATACTCTCCAGGCAGTAAACCAACGGGCCACGTTTCACTACCACCTGGTTACGGATTTCTTCTGCCAACGGATGAGCTTCGAGCAGACAAACAGGCATATCCATGACCAGTTCTACCACATCCCCTTTCTTCCATGTACGGTTCACTTCCGCATAGGTATTTGCCTTGGCATTCATGGACACCGGTTGACCGTTCACTATCAACGCAGCTTTCCCACACCATTCGGGAATACGGAAGAAGAGGGAGAAAGCACCTGCTTTACGGGGCACTTTGTCCAGCGTTACACGTATATTACCTTCCCAAGGATAGTCCGTTTCCTGCACCAAAGCAAGTTCCCCCTTATCTTTCCAGTTTGTAGTCAATGTATTTGCACCGTACAGGTTGCAATAAATCCCTTCCGGACTCAATGTATAAGCATAATTCTGCGCCTGACAAAGCGTACGCAATGTATTGGGCGGACAACAGAAACAACTGATATATTCCGTCCGTTCTTTCGGCCAACGGAGTGTATAAGGCAGATCGGCACTGATACGAAGAGGATTCGTATAGAAATACTTCTTTCCATCCAGGCTTATGCCACTCAATACACTATTATAAAGGCAAGTTTCCACAAGCTCCGCATACTTGGCATCTCCCGTCACTTCCAGCATGCGCCAGTTGAACAGCATATTACCAATGTTGGCACAAGTTTCGTTATGTGCCGTACTGTTCGGCAACTGATACGGACGACCGTAGCTCTGATGCACTTTCTGAATGCTATCCGGTTCATAGCACGTTCCATCCGGTGAGGTGCCGTCATACAAAGCACCGCAAGCTCCGGTCACGTACATCTTTCGGGTGACAATATCGTTCCAGATACTAGTCAGGTTCTTCATCAGTTGTTGTTCCCCTGTCTCCGCATACACATCTGCCACACCTGCATACAGGTAATTGGCACGTACGGCATGTCCCATTGCACGATATTGGTCACGGAAAGGGATACGGTCCTGATTATCGTCCGTGCCGCTTTCTACCATACCGCGAATGTCAATCAGGTTTTTTGAAAGTTCCAGATAACGGGGATTTCCTGTAGCACGATACATCTCCACCACTCCCATATAGTGTGAAGGGCAAATTGCATTGCGTGCCAACTCGGCGGAAGCCGTCTCATAGAAGTGACAAAGGAAATCCGTAGCTTTCACGGCAGCATCCAAAAGAGTTGTTTTTCCGGTAGCACGGTGGTGAACGATACCTGCCATCATCAGGTGTCCCAAGTTATACGTTTCAAAATTCAACCGATTGGCAAATGCACCTTTTTCGTCCTCAGAGCCTACTTTCGTACCAATCACTGTCTGTTGTTGGGAATCAGCCAGCGTATGGCTGTCTATTCCCTTATTCAGCTCTTCTATAACAACCGGCGTATGTATATAACCATCTGCACGCTGGGCTTTTACGACACAAGCAATAAAGTTGTCCATTAACTTGTCCAATTCCGGATCTTTATTGACAGCATACACAGAAGCGACTCCTTCCATCCACTTGTACATATCTCCATCGTGGAACGGAGGTCCCCAATGTTCTCCCTTGCATACACCGGCAGCAATCTCAAAATTACGGAAACCATGAGAAACTTCCGGCGTGTTCCATGTATTCCACATACTCTGCAAGGAAGTTCCGCTAAATACATTAAAACGCTCTCCCCAGAATCCATTCGTCCAGTGTACGGCATCTATTCCGGTATTTGCCATTTTTGCATAACGGCTCTGACTCATATCCGTCAGCCCATTGCTTTGCGCAAATGCTCCCGTGACGGAGGCGGAAGCTAAAAGAAATAACAGCTTTATCTGTTTCATTTAATATGGATAATTTTAAAATTTACACACTATCTCTTTAAGGAGAGACGTGATTATCCATATTTTGTACTCAATAAAGGGATGTGAAAGCTGTCCGACAGCCTTCGCATTCCTTTATTCCTATTTGTTCTTTCGTTATTTTTCGGGAATATAATTCAGTTCCGCTTTCCTTGCCTGTGAGTGCTGGAACTGTCGGGCGACTTTATACTCATGCCCATCTTTCAACAGATAACTTCCTGTCTGCTTGAACCAGAAACCGACATGAGCTTCCACACATTGACGGCGAATGTCCAACACCCAGTCATAATTGCAAACGCGGGCTTCCTTACCAGACTCTCCTCCTGCCACTACCTGCTCTACCCATCCTTCCAGTTCTCCCCTGAAATCAATCTGACTAAGAAGGGGTTCACAGATAATAATTTTATGTTTAATAGGACTTTCTTTATAAATAGGTAAGCGATAATCGACTCTGTCCTGATTCTCCATTGTACAACAAATTGTCACATTGTCGTATCCATCTCCCCAATCCGGTGGCAGGCACTGTTGCAGTCTGTCTATCCGCTTCGTAATAAACATAAAATGAAGGTCCTGTCGTATCCGCATCATTTCCCATGCTTCGGCACGCCATTCATCCGCATCTTCAATCAGAAAATCAGAGGTAAAACAGGTATATACCAAGTTTCCCGAGGGTATCTTATATTCTCCATTCTTTTTCTTCTGCAAAGGCAAACCGAACTTTTCCGTCTTTGTCACCACCGAACTGTCTTTTCCGTATTTGCCATCCGTACGATATACATAGCAGTGGCGGCAGCCTTCACTCCATTTGTGACAGCCGTGCCATAAGTTCCACATTGATGCTTTCCCGCCCATCTTCTTTTTTTCTTCAAATGTATGCTTTATCTGTTTCATAGGCAAATTTTTATTCAATATCCGATAGTCAGGGCAGATAGATATAAATAGTGCATCTTCTTTCTCGCTTGAAAAAAGATGCACCAAACACAAACAAAACAAACAATAGAGCTACCTTCACAGGCGGCCGGTCCGAAAGGACCAATACTTTTGATAGTGAAATCTCACTTCACAAATATCCGTATATTTGGGGACTAGCCAAACTCCATCCATGTCGGATACAAACAATAAATGTTTCGAAGGTGACTAATACTATGACACAAAGGATGAAATGTTGCGGAATATAAAAAACAAGGCCAGACAAGAAGATTCTTTTGTACTATTTGTATAATCAGGAAAAAATAAATTTCATTTATTAAAAAACGATTAAATCACGTCGGTAAGCATCATTCATCCCTTTACTCCGGCGGATTATGTCAATTAAAACGGAGATATGCCAAGCATATCTCCGCACATCTGATCATCTAATAGGATTCACTTTAATATTAATTGTTATCTGGTTAAAGCAACCATCGTCCAATATTCCTTTTCTCCGCGCTGAACTCCACTCCTACTTTCACGACTTCACGTCCGTCTGTCTGATAAGGAATCAGATAGCCTTTTTCATCAATCTGCTGCAAAGCCTGCTCGGCAGTCCCATTCAGTTTGAATTCGAATACATATATATATTTAGGCGTTTTTACTACTGCGTCCGTGCCATCAAATCTTACGATAAACTTCCTCAAACGGTACCCTGCACCGTTCTCCCCAAATTCCTTTATTTCCATTCCGGATTCCACAAGAAACTACCATATTTATTTCAGCACCATGAGGCAACTTAAGCAACCTTTTGAGCCGTCGGCTATCCAAGCCTTCCAAGGGGCAGGTATCATATCCTTCGTTCGCCATAGCAATCATAAATGTCTGAGCAGCAAGTGCACAGGATTTATGTACCACCACACGCACATCACCTTCAGATACTTCGAGCATCATAGGGCGGAAAATGCTGATAATATTAGCAAGTAGTACTCTGAAAAGTCCTAAGATACCGCAGAAACGGGCATAAACAAACGGCATCAATATCCCATAGTACAGTTTTCTGTCTTTAATACGTTTCTCCTGCCTGTCTATAGGACTATTCTGCCGTATATTTCCTGTCTCGAAATCAAGAACAAATTTCGCCCGCTTCCGATACAAGTCACGACGTGTGACGAAAACAACAATCTGCGAAGCCGTGGAAGTTGCTTTTTGATAAAGACAAGCTCTTGATACCTTTGCCATCAATTCAGGCTGTGTGATGTGATAAAACTCCCATAGTTGCATATCAGAACTATTGGGAGCCAAAGTTGCCAATTCCAGGCAATGCTTTACTTTCTCTGTATCTATTTCCTTTTCTTTATCATATACCCGTACAGAGCGACGATAATTTAAAACTTCATCTAAATTCATATACTACTTGACTTAATTGAATAATATTTCATAATGTGCAATATCAGAAAATACAGATAAGCCCATATAAATAAAACAGTTCTGCAAGTTAATTGTATCTTGGCTAACTATGTTTTTAACATATGGTCATTGCATATATTTCGATAAGAGATCTATGAATGTCTAAATAAAAGCGGGCAAATATGTGATAAATAACATATTTGCCCGCTTTCTATAAAAAATAAGATTCGTATCTTACTTACCGGTAATTGAATTTTTCTTCCCCTGCTTATTTACAACTGAAGGACTTCCTTTATATTCAATATCACCGCTACCACTAACCAACTGTCTGGAAGCGTAGCATACTATATCACCCGAACCGGCAACTGTAGCAACGACATTAGTTGCAGCCAGTTTTTCAGCACTAATATCTCCGGAACCATTTACTGTCAGTGTCGCCTTCTGTGCAGAACCTTTCATATTGATATCACCGGAACCATTAACTTCTGACATCACAGTAGTCGCTTTCACATTTTTCAAATCAATGTCCCCGCTTCCTTTTACCAAAGCAAATATATTAGCATATTGCAGATTCTCCGCTTCGATATCTCCGGAACCGGCTATATTCAAATTCAAGTCATTCCCTTTGATTGTACCTTTCAGATATACATCTGCCGAACCTTTAATATCTACCTGATTCAATGAAGGGGAAGAAGCTATCACTTTCAAACGACGCTCTCCACTAAGAATCTTGACACCTTTTTTGATATTCACCTGCAATACTCCATTTACTGTAGAAACTTCCAACAAGTCTACCAAATTATCCGAACCGTATATAGAAACTGTCGTTTTAGAACCATTACTCTGACGATACTCAACATCAGGACTGCCTAATACTCTGATTGAACTGAAGTTGCTTACGTTATTCAGTTCTTTTGTGATATATTTCTTACTGGGAGTAACGGTCTGCGCCTGTATTCCTGTGACCAACAAAAACATCAGCACTACCAACATAGATGTAACCTTTGAATTTCTCATAATTTCTTTTCATTAAATATTCTAATGACAAATATAGGAAGTATATTTCGAATTACAAGAAAAGAATTACAATTTTGCCAACCATTCTCCAAGCTCCTGAAGCCACTCTTGCTTATACACAAAACTATCATTATAACCGAATCCATGTCCTCCCGCAGGATAGATGTGCAGAGAAATGGGGATATCTGCTTTCTGTAGTCTGGCAGCATACATAATACCATTCAGAGGGCTTACCACAGCATCATCTGCAGCTGCTACAATGAAAGCGGCAGGTGTACCGCAAGTAATATGCTCAATCGGTGAATACTGCTCCATTTTATCCGGTGAATAGGAATGACCAAACATTCGTTCACGACAAGGAAAATGTGTCAAACGATCATCGACACTGACTACCGGATACATCAATATCTGAAAATCCGGCTTCTCATCATCAGGTAAAAGCGTAGCTGAAAAAGTTGCCAGATATCCTCCGATAGAAGCCCCCATCACTCCCAGTTTATCACAAAACTCTGGAAACTTTTCTCGCACAACCTTCAATGCCAACCGGATATCTTGTTCGGGAACATCAGGATTACCACGAGGCATTCTATATTTAAAGACGATATATGTAATTCCCAGCTTCGTAAACCATTCGGCAAAATCAATGCCTTCATTCTCCAGATTAGTCTTCAGAAATCCACCTCCGGGACACATAATAACACTGCTTCCATTGGGCCTGTCACAAGTAAAAACAAATAAAGTTCCTTCGGAAGCATTTTCTACGATTCCAATCAGTTCGACATTGTCCACTTCCGACAAATCATAGGTCGTCATGGATAAGTCCTCATACAAGCTAATACAAATTAATTTCTTCATATCGATTAATGTTTAAGTTTCTTCCCTATTTTATGAACAACAGACGGACCAGAATAGATAAATGCCGAATAAATCTGTATCATATCGGCCCCTTGGGAAATCATATCAGCTGCATCCTCTGCTGTCATTATTCCTCCTGCCCCGATAATCAGAAAGTGGTGGTCGGTGTGCCCGGACAGATAACGCACTACCTTCTGCGATTTCTTTCCGATACCCCGACCACTGACGCCACCGTTACCGATCTTTTCCAACTGTTTTGTTTTTGTATGATGCAATTCTGAGCGGTCCATCGTCGGCCCCGTAGCTATAAAGCCTTCTATGGAATATTTATATGCAAGGGAAATGACCAGATCCAATGCCTTCTCATCGATATCCGCCGGGAGCTTAATGAAAATACTGCACCGTTTGTTCACTGCCTGACGAAATGTTGTGAGGTTTTCTAAAACTTTAGCAAATGATTCTTTATCTATACTACCCCAGTTCAGCGTAAAATAATCTACACTTTCATATAAGCGAGTGAAAACCAACTCAAAATCTTTGATGATTTGCTCACCGGCAGAAAGCGGATTCTTATTGATATTTACTCCGAGCCTGTAAGAATGTTTTCTGTATTTTCTGATATGCTCCAGAGCTACATCGACACCGCAATTATTGAACCCTGTACGTGAGATCAGTGATTCGTCTTCTACCAGTCTGAAGATACGGGGAGAAGGATTTCCCGGCTGATAATCAGGAGTTACAGTCCCCACTTCCAGAAATCCGAAACCAAAATCTGCCAACTCATCAAATGTTTCCGCATTTTTATCGAATCCGGCAGACAAGCCTATCCGGTTTTTGAATCGCAGGCTTCCGTATGAAAAAGGTTCGTCCACTTGATAGTGTCCTCTTACGCAGGCACGAACCGGAAGCAGATAACGATAGATTTTTAACCAGTTCAAGAGCATTCGATGTACTTTTTCAGGATCAATGAGAAATAATAACGGTCTAACGATTAAATTATACATTTTCAATTATCTGTTTTTTAGATTAAAGAAATAAATCCACACTCAGGAAATAACTTCTTCCTAGTGCTCTTACGTATGCAAAGTAAGACCTTTTTGAGCAGATATTGAAGTTCATTTTTTTTATACCCGATAACTTTTGATTATCCCTGCTTCTTATTGTCTGTATATTGGGTACAAAATTCCTTTTTAATCGTCCTCCTATAAAAGTATAAAAGCGATTAGATGAAAATGAATAAAAAGAGATTAATCGGATATCTGTTTGTAATGGTCTCTGCAGGATGTATTCATGCGCAGGAGAAAAAAGTATCTGCACAGGAATATAAGCTATGGTATGACCGTCCCGCACAGGTATGGACCGAAGCTTTACCCTTGGGAAACGGGCGTCTGGGGGCAATGGTATATGGAACGCCGGGAATAGAACAAATACAACTAAACGAAGAAACCATTTGGGCAGGACGCCCCAACAACAACGCAAACCCGAACGCACTGGAGTATATTCCGAAGGTACGTGAACTTGTTTTTGCCGGAAAATATCTGGAAGCACAAACGCTCGCTACGGAGAAAGTGATGGCAAAAACAAATTCGGGAATGCCTTATCAGAGTTTCGGCGACCTGAGAATTGCCTTCCCCGGACATACCCGCTATTCCGATTATTATCGGGAACTGAGTCTGGACTCGGCACGTGCCATCGTCCGTTATGAAGTAGACGGAGTGCAATATCAACGTGAAACGATCACCTCATTTACCGATCAGGTAGTTATGGTACGACTGACTGCCAACCGTCCGGGACAAATTACCTTCAACGCACAGCTCACCTCCCCTCATCAGGATGCAATGATTAACTCTGAAGAAGGAAACTGCGTAACCCTTTCAGGGGTGTCTTCCTTGCATGAAGGACTGAAGGGAAAAGTAGAATTTCAGGGAAGGCTGACCGCCCGCAACCAAGGAGGAAAAATAGCTTGTACCGATGGCGTCCTCTCTGTAGAAGGAGCTGACGAAGCCACAATCTATGTGTCTATAGCCACCAACTTCAATAATTATCTGGACATCACAGGCAATCAGACAGAACGTGCAAAGAGCTATTTGTCGGAAGCGCTGGTTCATCCATTCGCAGAAGCCAAAAAGAATCACGTCGAATTTTATCGTCAATATCTGACCAGAGTATCTCTGGATTTAGGGGAAGACCAATATAAAAATGTGACAACCGACAAGCGTGTAGAGAATTTTAAGGACACACATGACGCGCATCTGGTTGCCACTTACTTCCAGTTTGGCCGTTATCTGTTAATCTGTTCGTCACAACCGGGTGGACAACCCGCTAACTTACAGGGTATCTGGAATGACAAATTTTTCCCTTCCTGGGATAGCAAATATACCTGTAATATCAATCTGGAAATGAATTATTGGCCATCGGAAGTGACTAATTTAAGCGACTTGAACGAGCCACTTTTCCGGCTGATAAAAGAGGTGAGCGAAAGCGGAAAGGAAACGGCAAGAATCATGTATGGAGCCAACGGATGGGTATTACATCATAACACGGATATATGGCGTATCACAGGAGCACTGGACAAAGCCCCTTCGGGTATGTGGCCGAGCGGCGGTGCATGGTTGTGCCGTCATCTATGGGAACGATATCTGTACACCGGAGACACAGAGTTTCTGCGTTCCGTTTATCCGATATTGAAAGGATCCGGACTGTTCTTTGACGAGATTATGGTAAAAGAACCTGTACACAACTGGCTGGTAGTCTGCCCGAGCAACTCACCCGAAAATGTACATTCCGGCAGCGACGGCAAGGCAACTACAGCCGCCGGATGCACGATGGACAATCAGTTGATATTCGACCTTTGGACAGCTATTATTTCAGCCTCCCGAATTTTGGATACGGACAAAGAATTTGCCGCTCATCTGGAACAACGCCTCAAGGAAATGGCTCCTATGCAGGTAGGACATTGGGGACAATTGCAGGAATGGATGTTCGACTGGGATGATCCGAACGATGTACACCGCCATGTATCCCATCTATATGGATTATTCCCCAGCAACCAGATTTCTCCTTACCGTACTCCGGAACTATTTGACGCTGCACGCACTTCTCTGATTCACCGTGGAGATCCGTCCACCGGATGGAGCATGGGATGGAAGGTTTGCCTGTGGGCACGCCTCCTTGATGGTGACCATGCCTACAAACTGATAACCGACCAATTGACTTTGGTACGTAACGAAAAGAAAAAAGGAGGCACCTACCCTAACCTATTCGATGCTCACCCACCTTTCCAAATCGACGGAAACTTCGGTTGTGCTGCAGGTATAGCCGAAATGCTGATGCAAAGTTACGATGGCTTTATTTACCTGCTTCCGGCACTTCCGACTCTCTGGAAGGACGGTTCTGTCACAGGTATCATTGCCCGTGGAGGTTTCGAACTTGATTTAAGCTGGAAGAATGGAAAAGTAAATCGCCTGGTCGTGAAATCTCATAAAGGTGGTAACTGCCGTCTACGTTCACTCAACCCGCTGACCGGAAAGGGCTTGAAACGTGCCAAAGGAGAGAACCCGAACCCTCTCTATGCAGTCCCCACGATTCCCCAGCCATTGGTGAATGAAAAAGCCAGCCTGAATAAAGTGGAAATTGCAAGGACTTACTTGTATGACCTGCCTACCAAAGCAGGGCAAGAATATATATTGATTGGAAAATAATAACTCTACCTATATGAACAGAAACTTGTTAAAACTGATTGTTGCTTGCGGAGCTGTCTGCTTCATCGCCTGCACAGCACCTCAGAAAGCAGAAACAGAAAAATGGAGCGAACGTATGGCACGCTCTGAGATGAAACGTTTTCCCGAACCCTGGATGATTGAAAAAGCAAAAGTACCCCGTTGGGGATATACCCACGGACTTGTTGTAAAGTCTATGCTGGAAGAATGGAAACATACCGGAGACAGCACTTACTATGAATATGCCAAAATCTATGCAGACAGTCTGATCGATACGGACGGCCATATTAAAACGATGAAATATCTTTCATTCAACATTGATAACGTCAATGGCGGCAAGATTCTTTTTGATCTTTATGCACAATCAGGAGATGAACGCTATAAAATAGCTATGGATACCCTACGTAAACAGATGTCAGAACAACCCCGCACAAGTGAAGGAGGATTCTGGCATAAGCTAAGATATCCTCATCAGATGTGGCTGGATGGCATCTTCATGGCTTCTCCTTACTTGGTACAGTATGGCAGTACTTTCCAGGAACCGGCACTATACGATGAAGCTGTGAAACAGATTCTTCTGATAGCACGCAAAACTTACGACCCCACCACAGGACTTTACTATCACGGGTGGGATGAAAGCCGCGAACAGAAATGGGCAAATCCCGAAACCGGTTGTTCTCCTAATTTCTGGAGCCGCAGTATCGGATGGTATGGAGCAGCCTTGGTAGACGTACTGGATTATCTCCCCCAGGAAACGACCGGACGAGACAGCGTAATGCAGATTCTTCAGGGATTGGCAAAGACTTTAGTGAAATATCAGGATCCTCAGTCCGGCACCTGGTATCAGGTAACCGATCAGGGAGCGCGTGAAGGAAATTACCTGGAATCTTCGGCAACCGCCTTATTTATCTATACACTTGCCAAAGCTGTCAATAAGGGATATATCGGCAAGGACTACATCCAACCTACCCGCAAAGCTTTTGATGGAATGGTCAAGACATTTACCCATCTTGAAGAAGACGGCAGCTATACCATTACGAATTGTTGTGCGGTAGCCGGACTGGGCGGAGACTCCAAAAGATACCGTGACGGTTCATTCGAATATTATATCAGCGAACCGGTTATAGAGAATGACCCGAAATCAGTAGGATCATTTATTCTGGCAGCCATCGAATATGAGAAAATGACAGACAAATAAATGTAAAGATATGAACTCCAAAAACGATAAAGTACAATGAGAAAATTTAAGATTCTTCCTCTCTTATTGCTGCTGTTGACATTGGCAACCTCTGCCGCAGCACAAAAGAAAACACAAAAGACGTATATCCCATGGAGCAACGGCAAACTCGTCGTTTCTGAAGAAGGACGTTATCTGAAACACGAAAACGGCACTCCTTTCTTCTGGCTGGGAGAAACCGGCTGGCTGCTGCCTGAACGTCTGAATCGTGACGAAGCCGAATATTATCTGGAACAATGCAAACGCCGCGGATATAACGTGATTCAGATTCAGACATTGAATAATGTCCCGTCTATGAATATCTACGGACAGTATTCAATGACTGACGGCTACAACTTCAAGAATATCAATCAGAAAGGTGTATATGGTTATTGGGATCATATGGATTACATTATCCGTACCGCAGCAAAGAAAGGTCTTTATATCGGCATGGTCTGCATCTGGGGAAGTCCGGTAAGTCATGGCGAAATGAATGTAGATCAGGCAAAAGCATACGGCAAGTTCCTGGCAGAACGCTATAAAGACGAACCTAACATTATCTGGTTTATCGGTGGGGATATCCGTGGTGATGTGAAGACTGCCGAATGGGAAGCATTGGCAACCTCCATCAAAGCAATCGACAAGAACCATCTGATGACATTCCACCCGCGTGGCAGAACGACTTCTGCCACTTGGTTCAACAATGCACCATGGCTGGATTTCAATATGTTCCAGAGCGGACACCGCCGTTATGGACAACGTTTCGGTGACGGAGATTATCCCATCGAAGAAAATACGGAAGAAGACAACTGGCGTTTTGTAGAACGCAGTATGGCTATGAAACCGATGAAGCCCGTTATAGACGGTGAACCCATCTACGAAGAAATACCGCACGGTCTGCACGATGAGAACGAATTACTTTGGAAAGATTATGATGTACGCCGGTACGCTTACTGGTCTGTATTTGCCGGTTCTTTCGGACATACATATGGTCATAACTCCATCATGCAGTTTATCAAACCGGGCGTAGGCGGTGCTTATGGTGCTAAAAAGCCTTGGTATGATGCTCTGAATGATCCCGGATACAATCAAATGAAATATCTGAAGAACTTGATGCTGACTTTCCCATTTTTCGAACGAGTACCGGATCAGTCTGTCATCGCCGGACAGAATGGCGAACGTTATGACCGTGCCATCGCAACACGCGGCAATGACTATCTGATGGTATATAACTATACCGGACGTCCGATGGAAGTTGATTTCAGCAAAATCAGCGGTGCCAAGAAGAACGCATGGTGGTACACTACCAAGGATGGTAAACTGGAATATATCGGTGAATTTGACAACGGTGTGCACAAGTTCCAGCACGATAGCGGCTACAGCAGCGGAAACGATCATATCCTGATTGTAGTAGACAGTAGTAAGGATTATGTGAAGAAAGACTGGACAGAACTGCCGGACCAGCAAGGTGCCGGAGCCTAGTTTCCATTCACTCTATCAAATTGACACTCATGAATAAAAAGATACTTATATTATCATTCTTATCTGTTCTGTTTCTTGCAGCAGGTCCGATACGTGCAGCCATAGGTGTAACCAATCTGCGGACAGAGCAGCTAAAGAATCCGTCGGGTATCGATACGCACCAACCCCGTCTGGGTTGGCGTATCGAGTCGAACGAACAGAATGTGATGCAAACCGCGTATCACATTCTTGTTGCATCTTCCCCCGATCTATTGGCACAAGGGAAAGGAGATATGTGGGATTCCGGAAAAGTAGAAACAGATGCTTCCCAATGGATAACCTACCAGGGAGAAAATTTGAAACGCAATGCTCCCTACTTCTGGAAGGTGAAGGTTTACACCAATAAAGGTGAAAGTGATTGGAGTAGTCCGGCTTTCTGGAGCATGGGACTATTCAATGAAGCAGACTGGCAAGGTCAGTGGATCGGTCTGGACCGTGCAGCTCCGGGGGACAGTGAAACTCAATGGAGCCGCCTGGCAGCCCGTTATCTTCGCAAGGAATTTGCCTTGAAGAAAGAAATAAAGCGTGCCACAGTGCACATCGCCGGAATGGGATTGTACGAACTGTTCATCAACGGACAACGCATAGGTGATCAGGTACTGGCCCCCGCTCCTACCGATTACCGGAAGACAATCTTGTATAACACATACGATGTCACTTCCCAACTTCAGCAAGAGAACGCCATCGGTGTTACTTTAGGCAATGGTCGTTTTTATACCATGCGTCAGAATTACAAACCATACAAGATTCCGACCTTCGGATATCCCAAACTACGCCTGAATCTGATCGTTGAATATGCTGATGGCAGTAAGGAGACAATCGCGACGAATACTTCATGGAAACTGACAACCGAAGGTCCTGTCCGCAGCAATAACGAATATGACGGCGAAGAATATGACGCCCGCAAAGAACTGGGAAACTGGACGCAGACAGATTATGACGATACAAAATGGATGCCGGCAGAACGCGTCAGTATTCCTTCGGGTACACTTCGTGCCCAAATGATGCCGGGGATGAAAGTAACGGAAACACTGAAACCTGTTTCTATCCAAAAAATGGGTGACAAATACATTATGGATACCGGTCAGAATCTGGCAGGATGGGTACGTTTCCGCATCAAAGGTCAAGCAGGCGACAGCATTCGTCTTCATTTTGCAGAACGTCTGGAATCAGATGGAGAAATCTTCACGAAAAACCTGCGCGACGCACATTGCACGGATATATATGTAGTTAGCGGACGTGAACCGCAAGGTGCCACCTGGGCTCCCCGTTTTGTATATCATGGTTTCCGTTATGTGGAAATCAGCGGATATCCGGATGCCAAGACCGAGGATTTCGTAGTGGAAGTCGTAGAAGATGAGATGGATCATACAGGCTCTTTTTCCTGTTCGGACGAAACATTGAACCAAGTTATACGTAATGCATTCTGGGGGATTCGGAGTAACTATAAAGGTATGCCGGTAGACTGTCCCCAACGTAACGAACGTCAGCCCTGGCTGGGAGATCATGCAATGGGCTGTTGGGGGGAAAGTATGTTTTTCGACAATCATGCCATGTACAACAAATGGGCACGTGATATCCGCGAAGCACAGCGCGAAGACGGCTGTATTCCTGATGTAGCTCCGGCTTACTGGAACTATTATTCGGATAATGTCACATGGCCTGCTACCCTGCCCCTAATCTGTGATATGCTCTTCACCAATTATGGAGACATGCGTCCGATAGAAGATAATTATCCGGCTATCAAGAAATGGGTATCGCACATCCGTGAGTATTATATGACAAAGGACTACATCATCACCAAAGATAAATATAGAGACTGGTGCGTTCCACCCGAATCGTTGGAAATGATTCACAGTCAAGATCCTGCCCGCAAAACAGATGGTGCCTTGATCGCTACCGCCTATTACCTGAAAGTGTTGCAACTGATGCATCGCTTCGCCAGTCTTCAGGGATTGACTGCAGATGCAAAAGATTGGGAAGACCTGGAACATATAATGAAGGATGCATTCAATGCACATTTCTTGCATATAAAGGAAGGTACTTCACTTGTACCCGGTCATACTTTATATCCGGATAGTGTTTTCTACGGGAATAATACTGTAACAGCTAATATTCTGCCACTTGCCTTCGGTCTCGTGCCCAAAGCACATATCAAAGAAGTAGCAAAAAATGCAGTAACCACCATTATTACAACGAACAAAGGGCATATCAGTACCGGAGTAATCGGTACGCAATGGCTGATGCGTGAATTGAGTCGTCGGGGCCATGCAGATATAGCTTATCTGTTGGCTACCAATGATACATATCCTTCGTGGGGGTATATGGCGGCACAAGGTGCCACCACTATTTGGGAACTTTGGAACGGTGACACGGCAAATCCCGGAATGAACAGCGGAAACCATGTTATGTTATTAGGAGACTTACTTCCCTGGTGTTTCAACAATCTGGCAGGTATCCGTGCCGACCGTTGGAAATCCGGTTACAAACATATTGTTTTCCAACCTGCTTTCGAAATTCAGGAATTGAGTAACGTGGATGCTTCTTATATGAGTATCTACGGAAAGATTACCAGTCGATGGAAAAAGACTCCTATGCATCTGGAATGGGATATCGAACTTCCTGCCAATACTACAGGAGAAGTGCATCTGCCGGATGGACGAAAAGAAAAAATAGGTTCCGGAAAATATCATTTCAGCGTAGATATACCGACACGGAATGCTGCCATCATCAGCGATGAATTTCTATATG
>OJSO01001206.1_pt1 | contig 17177 bp, 18 predicted proteins | sample 1599521 | NCBI WGS metagenome assembly OJSO01 (sample SAMN04168659, study PRJEB22393) | human gut metagenome | biome: human gut microbiome; feature: stool | host: Homo sapiens | collected 2014-05-12 | reverse complement strand
CCCTTGCGTTCTCTTGGGGGATCTAAAGGGGGCCATTCTCTCACGTGAGAGAATGACCCCCTTGATTCGCACCCCTGCGCGGCGCAGGGGAATCCCCTCCCAGCATGGGAGACAATCATTCGAGAATGAGCTTTTCCAGCTCACTCGCATCATCGGCGATCATCTTCGCGCCGGCTTCGATCACAACTTCCCTCGAGCGGAAACCCCAGCTCACAGCGATGACGTCCAGTCCGGCGTTCAGCCCCGTCTGCACGTCCACTTCGGAATCTCCGACGAACACTGCGTCCTTTTTTGCAATTCCCAGCGCTTTCAGCGCCGTCTCCGCCATGTCGGGGTACGGCTTGCAGCGCACGCCGTCGCTCGGGCCGACGGCAAAGTCCATCCGGTCGCCGAAATACTCACGGCTCAACTTCTGCACCGCGCTGTCCGGCTTGTTCGACACGACCGCCAGCTTGATGCCCTTTGCCTTCAGCTCGCTCAGCATGTCCAAAAGTCCGTCGTACACCCGTGTTTTGATCTGGCAGTGATCCTGATAGTACGCGCGGTACGCCGCGAGCACCTCCATGATCTTTTCCTCGCTCGTCCCCTCCGGCACGGCGCGGCGGATCTGCTTTTCCGCCCCGTTGCCGACAAAGCGCCGCATCTCCTCAAGGTTCCGCTCTGGATAGCCCATCTGCCGCAGTACATGGTTCGTGCTGTCGCGCAGGTCCTCCAGCGTATCGAGCAGCGTCCCGTCCATATCAAAAAGAACCGCTTTATAGCTCATATTCTTCCTCTTTTCTTATTTTGTTGCCTTATTATAATCTGCTTCATGCACAAAGCGCAACCCCGTTTTTGCTCATATCTCTCCGTCTGCACCCTTGCGCCCCCTCTTCTCCTCTGATATAATTATTGAATGATTTTATAGGTAAGGAGCGCTGTCATCATGCATGAACTGGAACGTCTCTATCATATCCACTGCGCCAAGGGTGAAGTCGGCCGCTATGTGATCCTGCCCGGCGACCCCGGCCGCTGCCCCTCCATCGCCGCACTGTTCGACGATGCCCATCTCGTCGCGCGCAACCGCGAATACACCACCTACACCGGCACGCTGCTGGGCGAAAAGGTCTCCGTCTGCTCCACCGGCATCGGCGGCCCGTCCGCCTCCATCGCCATGGAGGAGCTGCATCAGCTCGGCGCGGACACCTTCATCCGCACCGGCACCTGCGGCGGCATTGACTTAAACGTCAAGTCCGGCGACATCGTCGTCGCCACCGGCGCCATCCGCTACGAGCACACCTCGCTCGAATACGCGCCCATCGAGTTCCCCGCCGTCGCCGATTTCGACATCACCCTCGCCCTTCGTCAGGCATCCGAAGAGCTCGGCTACTGCACCCACACCGGCGTCGTCCAGTGCAAGGACAGCTTCTACGGCCAGCACTCCCCGGAAAAGAGCCCCGTCTACTACGAGCTTCTGCAAAAGTGGGAGAGCTGGAAGCGCCTTGGCGTCAAGGCAAGCGAAATGGAGTCCGCCGCAATGTTCGTCGTCGCCTCCGCGCTCGGCTGCCGCTGCGGCTCCTGCTTCCACGTTGTCTGGAACCAGGAGCGCGAAAAGGCCGGCCTCGATCAGGACATGAGCGAGGACACCTCCGCCTCCGTCAAGGTTGCCGTCGAAGGTCTCAAGAAGATCATCCAGCGTGACCGCGAGCTCGCCGCGCTCCCGAATCACGATCAAAAGCTGCTCGAAAAGAAAGAAAAGGGGCTTCTCCATGAGTGATAAAAAGGTCATCGGTATCCTCGGCGGCATGGGCCCTCTCGCTACCGCCGACCTCTTTCAGAAGATCACCCTGCACACGGCTGCCTCCTGCGATCAGGACCATCCGCGCGTGTGCATCGACTCCAATACCAATATTTCCGACCGCACGGCAGCCCTCCTGCACGGTGGCGCCGACCCCGTCCCCGAAATGGTCAAGAGCGCGCAGCGCCTCGAGTCCATCGGCGCGGATCTTCTCATCATGCCCTGCAACACCGCGCACAACTTTTATGACGCCGTCGCCTCGTCCGTCTCCATCCCCGTTCTGCACATGATCGCCATCACGCGCGACGCGCTCAAGTCCCGCGGCGTCAAGTGCGCCGGTCTCCTCGCGACCGACGGCACCGTCCAGACTGGCATCTACCAGCGCACGTTCGAGGGCAGCGGCGTCGAGCTCCTCACCCCCGATCATAGTGAAGATCAGGCCGCCGTCATGGACATCATCTACAACGGCGTCAAGGCCGGCGACCTCACGCATGACGCGACCGCCTTCCGCGCCGCCTGCGAGCATCTTCTCGCGCGCGGAGCCGAGGTCCTGATCCTCGGCTGCACCGAGCTCCCCCCCGCGTTCGGCATCTATCATCTCGATTACCCCAACGTCGACCCGACGCTCGAGCTGGCGCTCGCCGCCGTCCGCGCCGCGGGCTGTGAAACCAAGTGAGGGCGCGCGCATGAGCTATGCCGATCAGGTCTTCCGCACCAACTGCCTCGACATTCTCCAAAACGGCGTGCGCGACGACGACCTCACCGTCCGTCCCCACTGGGAGGACGGCACCCCCGCCCACACGATCAAAAAATTTGGCCTTGTCAACCGCTACGATCTGCAAAAGGAGTTTCCCATCCTCACCCTGCGCCGCACATACCTCAAAAGCGCAGTGGACGAGCTCCTCTGGATCTGGCAGAAAAAATCCAACAACGTCCACGACCTCTCTTCCCACATCTGGGATGCCTGGGCGGACGAAACCGGTTCCATCGGCAAGGCCTACGGCTATCAGCTTGGCGTCAAGCACCAATACAAGGAGGGTATGTTCGATCAGGTCGACCGCGTGCTCTATGACCTCAGACATAATCCCGCCTCGCGCCGCATTCTCACAAGCCTCTACAATTTCGAGGACCTACACGACATGAACCTCTACCCCTGCGCCTACTCCATGACCTTCAACGTCTCGAATGGCACGCTGAACGCCATCCTGAATCAGCGCTCGCAGGACATGCTCGCCGCCAACAACTGGAACGTCTGTCAGTACGCGGTGCTCGTCCACATGTTTGCCCAGGTCTCCGGCCTCAAAGCAGGCGAGCTCGTCCACGTCATTGCCGACGCGCACATTTACGACCGCCACATCCCCATCATCGAAAAGATGCTCTCCGAGCCGGAGCACCCCGCCCCGCAGTTCACCCTCGATCCCGCCGTGACGGATTTCTACGCCTTCACTCCCGACAGCGTCCGGCTGGAAAATTATCAGTTCAGTCCCTTTGAAGACAAGATCCCCATTGCCGTCTGAGCGTTCGCGTCGGCAAAATTTATAGAGAAAGCCATGGAGTTGATACTATGACCGCAATCGTCTGCGTTTCCCAGAACTGGGGCATCGGCCGCGACGGCGCGCTGCTGTTCCGCATCTCTGCCGACCACAAGCGTTTCCGCACCCTCACCGTCGGCAAGACCGTCATCCTCGGCCACAAGACCCTCGACACCTTCCCCGGCGGCAAGCCCCTCAAGGACCGCCGCAACATCGTCCTCTCCCACCGCGACCTCGACGTCCCCGGCGCGGAGATCGCCCACTCGTTTGATGCAGCCGCCGCGCTCGGCGGCGACGACGCCATCGTCATCGGCGGTGCCAGCGTCTACATGGCGCTCCTCTCCCGCTGCGACCGCGTCTACGTCACCAAGGTCGACGCCGACCCGGACGCCGACAGCTTCTTCCCCAACCTCGACGACAATCCCGACTGGCGCATCGAGTCGGAGAGCGAGACCTTTGAGGAAAACGGCCTCAAGTTCCGCTATGTCGACTATGTCCGCAAGTAAAAAGAGGGGCCAAGGCCCCTCTTTTTTTGCGCCCCAAAGGGCATGCGGAAGCAGCGCCAGCGGCGCTGCACGGGAAAAGGGGGCTATTCTCTTTCACGAAAGAGAATAGCCCCCTTTCAATCCCCCAAGAGAAAGGTTTCGATTGGCAGTCTGAGGCTCGAACAGCCTTTATGCCTCCGGAATGCAAATGCCTGCGCGCGGCTTCGCCGCGTTTGGTGTTGCTATACGAATTGACTCTCTTCTATTATCCGCTGTTGCGCAGCCGTTGGCAGCTCTGCTGCCTTACGGATGCGGCTCTGCTGATCTTGTGGAGGTGCAGCCTAATTTCCGTCTACTTTGGATTTGTACGATTTTGCTGCTGCCTGCCAAGGCGGCATTGCTGCGCTCGCCGCGGTTAGGTGGTGCGTTTCTCGCGGGGATAGGGTTCTTTTTCGTCGGTCAGGCCGACGAGATAGTCGATGCTTGTATGGTAGAATCCGGCGAGCTGCCCGGCGTATTCCAGCGGAAGCGCTCGCTCGCCGCGCTCGTATTTGGAATAGAGCGACTGGTCGCACATCAAAAATTCTGCGATCTGCTTTTGCGTGAAGTCTTTATCCTCCCGCAAATCACGAATCCGTAACTTCATTTACATCACCACTGCGATTATATCGTAAGACAATATGTCCTATTGACTTTTTGGACATATTGTCCTAATATGAGCATTGAGGTGATTTCATGGAGAAGCAAACCTGCAATGATTGCGAGCATTTTCGCAGACATTATATCTTTACCGATGGAGAATACAGGGCATTGTACTACGGTCACTGCACCAGCAGGCGCTGCAAAAAACGAGAGGCGGACACCCCCGCCTGTGAAGATTTTACTCTCAAACCACCCCCACCCAAAGACCCCGCCAAATACTACATCGCCCACATCAAACTAATTCCAGCAGAAGACTAAACAGCGCGGCGAGCGCAGCAATGCCGCCCCCGCACGCAGTCTGCCGCCGGTCCACCGTCACTCGCGCCTCACGATAGTAAGGCGCGGTTGCAACATGTAACGATACGTAGGGGTTCATGGCGAAGCCATGTACACCGCACCCACACTGCGCAGCGCGTGCAGCCCTTCAAGCAGCAAACCCGCAATGTTGGGGGTCGAGGGGCCCTCCCCTCGCGTTCTCTTGGGGGTTCAAGGGGGCCATTCTCTCACGTGAGAGAATGGCCCCCTTTGCCGCACCCCTGCGGGTACGCAGGGAAAAGCACGCATCGCTGTCGCGCTGCATCACGCGCAGCGGAACGCTTCCACAGCCGCCCCATCCGCGCAGCGATACAGCCGCCCGCCCTTGGCGTAAAACGTCTCATTCCCCTCGTCGCATTCGACGTTCCAGCGCAGACGCCACACTGTCTCGGCTCCGTTTTCGTCATAGCCCTGCCAGCCGAAGCAGCTGACCTCGTTCAGCGCTTTCACGTTCCTCCCAAGCCGCAGTGTCACCGTGCAGTCGACGATCTTCGCGTTCGGATAGTCCTTTTCCGCGTCCGCCGCAACTTTCTCGTCACCGAAGACGACCTGGGTATTCCATATCTCCGGCGCGTTCAGCGCAAACGCCGTCGGCACACCGCGGCCGATATACCCGCCGAGCGCCGTCACCTTGTAGCCGTGCACTTCATCGGGAATGACGATCACCGCGCCGTCGCTCCCGTCCCAGTCAACGTCCGCCGCAAAGGCTTGATGCGTCACCGGGTTGCGGTAGTAGCGCTGCCCGTCTGTGTCTGTCCAGTCCGCCGCGCGGTATCCCTGCGCACCGGTCAGCATCCATAAGAGGACTCCGACCGCCGCGGCGATCAGCGCGACCGGCAGCGCGATCGCGCCCATCTTTCCGGAATGTTTCTTCTGCATGACAATACTCCTTTCTTCATCCTTGCAAAGGGTCTTTTCATTTCCATCCAAGTTGATTATAATAGACAGACACCGCATTTGTAAAGGGGGTCCACCGCATGGCGACGCTCAACACCGATATCCGCTATATCAAGGGCGTGGGCGAAGCGCGCGCCAAGTCGCTCGCCAAACTCGGCATCACCGACCTGCGCTCCCTCCTTTCCTACTTTCCCCGCGCCTACGACGACCGCCGCGCGTACAAGAAGATCGCCGACCTCATCCCCGGCGAGAATGCCTGTGTCTGCGCCGTCATCGCGGGCGAGCCCAAGCTCTCGCGCATTCGCAAGGGGCTCGACCTTATCAAGCTCCGCGCCGTCGACGAGACCGGCGCGCTTGAACTTACCTATTTCAACCAGTCCTACCTCAAAAACACCTTCCACACCGGCGACGCCTACGTCTTCTTCGGCCGTGCCGAGGGTACGCCGAGCCGCCCGCAGATGACCAATCCCCTCTTTGAGCGCGAGGGCGCGCACCAGATCACCGGCCGCATCATGCCCATCTACCCGCTCACTGCGGGCGTCAGCCAGTCGATGCTCTATAAGGCCGTCGAACAGGGCCTTGCCGCCTGCGTCGACGAGCTTCCTGACATCCTTCCTGAGAACGTCCGCCTCGTCTACCAGCTCTGCCACACCCGCTTTGCCTACGAAAACATCCACTTCCCCACAGACGACGAAGCCCTCTCCGCCGCGCGCCGCCGCCTTGCGTTCGAAGAGCTTTTCCTGCTCGCGCTCGGCCTCAAGCTCCTGCGCGAGCGCCGCACGTTCGTCGCGGGAAAACAGTGCAAAAAAGTCGACCTTTCGCCCTTTTTCACCTCTCTCCCCTTTTCCCTCACCGGCGCACAGCGCCGCGCCATCGGCGATATCGCGCGCGACCTGACAGGTCAGCGCCCGATGAACCGCCTCGTGCAGGGCGACGTCGGCTCGGGCAAAACGATGGTCGCCGCCGCCGCCATCTACATGGCCGCAAAAAATGGTCTCCAATGCGCCCTCATGGCCCCGACAGAAATCCTTGCCGAGCAGCACTACCGCTCGCTCGCTCCGCTTTTGGAGCCTCTCGGCATCCCCTGCGCGCTGCTCACCGCCTCGACCAGGGCCAGGGAGCGCCGTGCACTGAATGAACGTCTCCGGTCCGGTGAACTCTCCCTTGTCATCGGCACGCACGCCCTGCTCTCGCCCGATGTACAGTATCAAAATCTTGGTCTCGTCGTCACCGACGAGCAGCACCGCTTCGGCGTCGACCAGCGCGCCGCGCTGTCCGCCAAGGGGGAAAACCCGCATCTTCTCGTCATGTCGGCAACACCCATCCCGCGCACGCTCGCGCTGATGATCTACGGCGATCTCGACGTGTCCGTTCTCGACGAGCTTCCTCCCGGACGGCAGAAGATCGACACCTTCGCCGTTCCCTCAAGCTATCACGCGCGTATCTACGCTTTTTTGCGCAAGCTCGTCGCCGAGGGCCGTCAGGCCTATATCGTCTGCCCCATGGTCGCGGAAAACGACGAGCTGCCCGACGAGCGCAAGGCGGTCACCGCCTACGCAGAAATGCTGCAAAAAGAGGTCTTCCCCGACCTTCGCATCGCCCCCATCCACGGCAAGATGAAGCCTAAGGAAAAGGACGCCGTCATGCGCGCTTTCGCCGCGCATGAGATCGACGTGCTCGTCTCCACCACCGTCATCGAGGTCGGCGTCGACGTGTCGAACGCCGCGCTCATGCTGATTGAAAACGCCGAGTGCTTCGGCCTCTCCCAGCTCCACCAGCTGCGCGGCCGCGTTGGCCGCGGCCGGCACAAGTCCTACTGCGTCCTTGTCTCCGACAACAAGGGTGAGGAAAACAAGCAGCGTCTCAAGGTCATGTCCTCCACGAACGACGGCTTCGCCATCGCGGAAGAGGACTTGAAGCTCCGCGGCCCGGGCGACTTTTTCGGCTCCCGCCAGCACGGCCTGCCGTCGCTGCGCGTCGCCGATCTCTCGTGCGACTTATCGCTCCTGCACGAGACGCAGTCCGCCGCCGGGCAGCTCCTCGCCGCCGACCCCGCGCTCAAAAATCATCCGCTGCTCAAAGCCCGCGTCGAGCTTCTCTTCGAGCTCAACGCCGATGCCATGAATTGAAATAAAAAAGTCAGGCCTGCTGGCTTGACTTTTTTACGCTTTGTAGTATGATTAGTATAACTAATCATACTTTAGGAGGTTGATTTTATGGAAGTACCTCAGGGCAAGCACGCCTGGATGGTCAAGATCGGCGAAAAGGGCCAGTTTGTCATCCCCAAGGAAGCGCGCGACATTTTCGGCTTTCACCCCGGCGACGAGCTGCTCGTCCTCGGCGACGACGAGCGCGGCATCGCCATCCTGCCCAAGGCCATGCAGCGGGAATATATGCTGCGCATCTTTTCCGAAATGGACAACGGGGGCGACAGCAAATGAGCAAGATCGTCTTTTTCTGCATCCCGGCCTACGGCCACACCAACCCGACGCTCGGCGTCGTGCGCGAGCTCACCGCGCGCGGTCACGAGGTCCGCTACTACTCCTACGAACCCATGCGCACGCTCATCGAAGCCGCAGGCGCGCAATTCGTCGCCTGCGACCCGTATGACTGCGAACAGCACCTCACGCCCGCCGACGGCGCGCGCGTCGGCAAGGACATCGCCTTTTCGACGCACATTCTGGTCGAGACCACCCTCGCCCTCGACGAAATGGTCTGCGCCGGCATGCGCGCTTACGCGCCCGACTGTATCGTCGCCGACTCGATGGCTGTCTGGGGCAAGGCCGTCGCCAAAAAGCTCGGCATCCCGTTCATCTCCTCGACCACGACCTTTGCCTTCAACCGCTATTCCGCCAAGGTCATGAAGCAGAGCGGCGGCCAGATGCTCAAAATGCTGCTCGCCATGCCAAAGATCAACCGCGACCTCCAGCGCCTGCGTGACCGCGGCTATCCCATCAAGAATATTCTCGACATCATCCAGAACGACGACCGGACCGACACCATCGTCTACACCTCGCCCGAGTTCCAGCCCTGCGCCGACACGTTCTCAGACAAGTACGCCTTCGTCGGTCCGTCCATCCGCCCCGCGACAGAAACTGTCGAAAAGACCCACGATGTACTCATCTACATTTCGATGGGCACAGTCAACAACGACCTCCTCCCCTTCTACCGCTCCTGTATCGCCGCGTTCGCGGACTCGCCCTATCAGGTCATCCTCTCCACCGGCGAGCAGATCGACCGTTCCGCCCTCGGCACACTTCCCGACAACATCACCGCCCTCCCCCACGTCGACCAGATCGCCGTGCTGCAAAAAGCCGACGTCTTCCTCTCCCACTGCGGCATGAACAGTGCGAGCGAGAGTCTCTACTTTGGCGTGCCGCTCGTTCTCTTCCCGCAGACGAACGAACAGGGCGGCGTCGCCGCCTGTGTCGCCGAACTTGGCGCGGGCCTCAAGCTCGAAAAAGCCGACGCCGCCTCCATCCGCACCGCGGTCAACGCCGTTCTGCAAACACCGTCGTACCGCGCGAATGCGCAGAAGATCCGTGAGAGCTTCCTCCGCTGCGGCGGCGCGAAAGCAGCGGTGGATAGAATTCTTTCTGTCGCTGACAGGAAATAAGTTCCCCATGCCGCATGGGGAACGGGGCAAAGGGGGATATTCTCTTTCACGAAAGAGAATATCCCCCTTTAAATCCCCCAAGAGAAAGGTTTAGATTGGCAGTCTCGGGGTTGAATAACCTTTATGCCTTCGGAATGCAACTGCCTGCGTGGCGGCATTGCTTCGCTCGCCGCCATTGGTTTTGCTAGACGATTTGGTGTACTCCTATTATCCGCTGTTGCGCAGCCGTTGGCGGCTCTGCTGCCTTACGGATGCGGCACACCCCTTGCGGGTGCCGCTCTGCGTATCTTGCGCAGGTGCAGCCTAATCACTATCTACCGATAGTGCCAACAAACGCGGCGAGCGCAGCAATGCTGCCTTGGCAGGCACCTGCAAGTCCGATAACATCCGAAGTAGACGGAAATTGCGTAAGGCCAACGAATCGCAGGCAAAGCGGCAGCGAAGATAGGAGCAAGTCAAATCGTCTAGATACAAAAAACAGCAGGCACTCGATTCCGCAGGCTGCGCAGCTCTTCAAGCGCCCGACTGCCAATGCGGGGGTCGAGGGGGACTCCCCTCGCCTTTCTCTGGGGGATCAAAAGGGGGTATTCTCTTCGGAAAGAGAATACCCCCTTTTATTCGCGCCCCTGCACGGTGCAGGGATTTACCACCCTGCATGGTGCAGGAGAAACCTTATTTCTCTTCCTGAGCCTTCAGCTTAGAAAGTTCTTCTTCCTCCAGCTGGCGATACGCCACCTTACCAACCAGAGTCTTGGGCATATCCTCCTTGAACTCGATGTCATACGGCATGGCGTACTTCGCCACATTCTTGCGGCAGTAGGCCATGAGCACCTGCTTGGTCTCCTCGGTCGCGGGCACGCCCTGCGCAAGCTTGACAAACGCCTTGACCTTCTGCATCTTGTAAGGATCGGGCACACCGATCACGCAGCTCATCTGCACGTACTCGTGCGCGTCGAGGATATTTTCGATCTGGCTGGGATAGACATTGTAGCCGGACGAAATGATCATGCGCTTGGCTCTGCCGCGGAAGTAGATAAAGCCCTGTTCGTCCATCACGCCCAGGTCGCCCGTGTAGACCCACGTCAGGCCGTCGGCGTGCGTGCGAAGCGTCTGCGCCGTCTCCTCGGGATTGTTCATGTACTCTTTCATCACGGTCGGGCCCGCGAGCAGGATCTCGCCCTCCTGCCCGTAGGGAACCTCCCGGTCAGTGTCCGGCTCGACGATCTTGATGTAGGTATCCGGGAACGGCAGGCCGATGGAGCCCTCCTTGAACATGTGCGGCGGCGTCAGGCAGCAGGCCGTGACCGTCTCGGTCGTGCCGTAGCCCTCGCGCACCTGAATGGACGCCTTGTGGTCATAGAGGAACTTGTCGAACTTCTTCTTCAGCTCGATCGACAGGCTGTCGCCGCCGGAGAATACGCCCTTGAGCGAGCTGAGGTTCGCCCCGTCCATGCTCGGCAGGCGCAGCAGCGCTTCGTATAGCGTCGGCACGCCGGCGATGAAGTTGCACTTGTACTTCACGATCTGCTTGGCGTAGCTCTTGGCCGTAAAGCGCGGGATCAGGATGCAGCGTCCGCCCTGCGAGAGCATCGTGTGCACGCACACGCCGAGGCCGAAGCCGTGGAACAGCGGCATCGCCGCCAGCATGCGGTCGCCGGGGCGGAACATCGGGTTCGCCGCGATGACCTGCTGGCCGAGGGCGTTGAAATTCTTGTTCGTCAGCACGATGCCCTTTGTTGTGCCGGTCGTACCGCCGGAATAGAGGATCACAGCGGGGTCCGCGCCCTCGCGCTTGACCTTATAGGTCTTATAGTAGCAGGAGTGGGAGAGCTTCATGAAGTCCTTCCACATGATGACCGGCGCGTCCTCGGGAATCTTCTCGATTTTGCGTCCCTCGGTGAGCATATAGCCCGCCTTGATCGTCGGGGACAGCGCGTCGCGCACGCTTGCGATGATCATGTTCACGACCTTCGTGCGCTCGCGCACCTTTTCAAACTTGTTGTAGAACTGGTCGAGCGTCACCGCCGCCACGCTTTCCGAGGCGTTCAGGTAAAACTCGATCTCCTTCTCTGCCGACAGCGGATGGATCATGTTCGCAATGCCGCCGACGAGGTTAACGGCGTAGAACATATAGATGGCCTGCGGGCAGTTCGGCATGGCAATGGTCACCTTGTCACCCTCGCGCACGCCGATGGTCTTGAGCGCCTTGGCGCACTGCTCGATCTCGCGGATCATCTGGCGGTAGGTCGTCGACTTTCCCATGAACGTAAAAGCGATGTTGCCCGGATATTTCTTAGCGATCTGCTCCACGGCTTCGAACATCGAGCCGTCGAAATACTCAAGGTGCATCGGCACCTCGCCCATATAATCCTTCCAGGGCGTTCTGACAATGGAATCACTCATATTCTACTTCCTCCGATAGCGGTCGTTCCAAAAGGGTGGGGTGTTCTAACAGATATTTGAAAAGGCGCACGCTCTTTGCGTAATAGTAGCCGTCGGCAATGCGCTCATCCACAGTGAGGCCGAGGTCGACCGTCTCCTGCATTTCGACAAGGCCGTGCTCGTCGTACAGCGGCGTCCACTTCTTTTCGCCGATGATGCAGAACAGCGAGCTCGTGCCCCAGTTCGTCAGGTGGTGGTAGCCGCTTTTGAGATGAATGGAACCGAGGTTGGAGATGAACACCGAACTGTAGTTTGGGTCCTTGCCGATCAGGAAATCGGGGCACCAGCCGTGCTTGTCGAGCCAACGGATAAATCGCACCGCCGCCTTGGACAAAAAGCGCGGCAGGCTGTTGAGCACATTCATGCTGTTGTCGGTCGTGTTGACCTTCTTCTGCTCGCGGCAGGCCGCAACCTCCTGGTGGATCTCCTCGTGGATCGTTTCGATGGTGCTCTCAGGCTTTATCTCCAGCAGAGCCATGGCCTCTTCGCTGCCGTCGGCAAACTCCTTTTTGATGACAAAGCCCGCTGTCACCTTATTGCGCTGATAGTAGTTTTCATTCGCGTAAAAGCGGTTGAGCTTCGGCCGTAAAATGACCGTCTTAACGAGCGCCGTCAGGATCACGTGGAAAAACGTGTACTTGAACGGAATGCCCTCATAGTTTTTCGTCGCAATGTAGTCCTTGATGGGCTCTAAATTCACGCGCTCTGCGATATACGCCTCGTTGTCCGCGCGGTTGGGATAGATGATGCCCATGATAAAGTGCAGCGAATCCACATCCCGCAGCAGTGTTGCGTCGCGCCGGTCGCCCCAGCGTCTTTTCTGTTCTGCCATAAAACCTTCTTCCTTTTCTTTCGGTTTTGCTTCTTTTCCCCCACCCTTCCACAAGTGGGACCCCTCTTTAGGGAATAAACCGCTCAAAAATGGCGATCGCGCCCTCGCGCTCCGCCGTCTCCAAGTCTTCTTTCGACCGGATGGTCCAGTAAACGCCCTGCGCGCCGTAGAGCTTACGGCATAAACGCGGCGCCCAGTTTTTCTTATCTTCAAATTTGTAGGCGACAAAATCCGGCTGCGCCATGATGTTGCCCAGCAGATTCGTCGTCGCAAACGCCATCGGCAGGCTCAAATTGCCGCGGTCTTTCAAAAAGTCGCAGCTCAACTGCCCGCGGATGACCGCTGGCCGGTGCTTTTTCAGCCACGCCACGCACCGCGGGTCGAACGACTCCACGCAGTACTTGACGTCAAACTTGTCGAGTTCCGCCATCGTGCGCTCGGTCAGCTCGGCAAAGTTGTCGCGAAAGCTCTTGACCTCCACAATGAGCGGCAGGCCCGTCCCCGCAAACAGCGCGAGCACATCCTTGAACTGCGGGATGGTCTCCTTCGTCCCGTCCAGCGCATAGTCCTTGAGTTCGTCCGCGCTCAGGTCTTCGAGGTATCCCTCGCGGCCCGTCATGCGCTTCACATCGCTGTCGTGGAACACGGCAAGCGTCCCGTCGCGCAGCAGGTGCACGTCGAGCTCCGCGCCAAAGCCCCGCGCGATTGCGCGCGAGAATGCCGGCAGCGAATTTTCGGGAATGCCCGCCTCCTTATCGTAGAGCCCGCGGTGCGCATAGCGGAATTTCCGCAGCGCCGCCATCGACGCCGTCCCGCGCCGCGCGCGCAGCAAAACCGCCCACGCGATCGTCAGAATCAGGCAAATTCCGACAACGATCTGTAAAATTTTCATTCTAGATCACTTCTTGTATTCGATTTAGTCCGCATCCATGTCCTCGAACGCCGCAAGCCCGGCCTTGGCCTCCACCTTGCAGTCGCCGTGGCGCACGAAGCACATCGTCACAAAGCTGCACGCCACGAAGAACGCCGCATACGGGAACAGCATGCTGTAGCTGATGTGCTTCAAGAGCGTGCCCGCCAAAATCGGCGTCACGACCTGCGCCGCCATCGAAAACGTGTAGTAGTAGCCCGTAAACTTGCCGATATCGCTGCCCTTGCACATTTCAACGACCATCGGCAGCGAGTTGACGTTGATCGCCGCCCACGCAAGGCCGACGAGCGCAAACACGACAAACATCACGGCGTTGATGCTCTGATAATGCGTCGTCAAAAAGTACGCCGACGCAAAGCACGCCGCAAGCAGGATGACGCCGCCCTGAATGGTCTTCTTGCGTCCGATCTTCGACGCCATCTGCCCCACGGGGATGTACGACACGATGGCCCCGCCCGTCGCGACGAGCAAACACGTCGACGCGCCGCCGAGGCCCTGCCCCATCACGCGCCCGACATACGTCGTCCACCACGTCGTCACGCCGTTGTAGCCGATGTACCACAGCGCGATCGAGTTCAGCAGCATCACAAGGCTGCGCTTGACTTCTTTGGGCAGCTCCTCACTGCCGTCCGGCTCCTCCTCCACGAGCTGCTGCTCGGGATGCTCGGCCTCGTATTCCTTCTCCGCCGCCGCGAGCTTCGGCTCGTTTGTCGTGAAGTACAGCACGATGACCGAAACCGCCATCAGCACCGACACGACGACAAAAAGCGGTTGGTAGTTCACATGCGCGGCCCCCGCCGTCTTGCTGTTCGGATACAGCACCGCCGCCGCGATCAGATACGAAATGCCGCCGACCGCACCCATCAGGTTGATGATCGCGTTCGCGCGCGATCTTATGGGCTTGGGTGTCACGTCCGGCATCAGCGCCACCGCAGGCGAGCGGTAGGTCCCCATCGCCACGAGCAGCAGCCCCAGCGTGACGACGAACATCGCGAGCTTACCCGTGCTCGCGCCATTTGCGTAGCCGTTGTCAAAAAGCGGCAGCAGATTCATCAGGATCACCGCAGCCGCCGTGCCGCCGAGGATAAACGGCATCCGCCGCCCGATCTTCGTGCTCGTCCGATCACTCAGCGCGCCGAAGAACGGCAGCAAAAACAGCGCCAGCACATTGTCCGCCGCCATGATCGCGCCGGAAATGGTCTCGTCTAAGTGGAACGTGTTCGTCAAAATCAGCGGGATGATGTTGTCGTACATCTGCCAGAACGCGCAGATGGACAAAAACGCCAGCCCCACCAGCACCGTGCGCTTGTGGTCAAGCTTCATAGCCGTTCTCCTTGCAAAGAAAAGTCGATTTCCTTAGAATCACAGTAGAATATCATGTTTTCGCCGAAATAGCAAGCGCCCGTCGCCCGCCGCTCTGTCAAATTCCCGTAAAGCACCAATATTCCTTGCCTTTTCGTCCCGTTTTCGCTATAATGGAACAAAAATTGTGAAAAAGGAGCCCCCATGCTGTTTTGGAAGAAGAAAACGCCCCCGCTCGTCCAGTCCTCCGCCTCCGCGTGGCGCGAGCAGTGGCGCGCGATCGTCCCGCCCGAGTGCCGCAACGTCCCCGTCACCGTCGGCGATAAGACCGTCACCGCCTACGTGCAGATCAACCATTTCGTGATGATGCTCCAGGACGGCTTACTCATGGAGGAGCACTTTTTCGACGTCTGCTCCCACTTCCAGCGCGCGGGCTACCATGTCATCTGGCTCATGCGCTGCACGCAGGACATCGAAAACGGCTATTTGAAGCTTAAAAAGCAGCGCGGCGACAAATGCCTCTGGAAGTGGCGCAAGCCCACGACGAACTTCGGCCGCTGGACGTCCGACAACCGCTGCGTGACCATCCTCCTCCAATATAAGCCCGCGCCCGACGGCCCGCTCGAGCACTGCACCGAGCACATTTTGCAGCGCGTCCAGTGGGCGGAGAGCTCGGACAACGCGCAGATGGTCCCCTCGCGCACGGAATTTGCCACCGTCGGCGTCCCCGGCACCCCCGCCGAGCTCGCCAACTGGCTCCGCGGAGGCTTCATGTCGGCCGATTTGTAAAATTTATCTGCATATTCAGTCATAATTTGACTTTCGAAATCAGTCATAATCTCACATAATCTCAGTTATTTAGGGTCGTTTTGCTTCGTTGTGCCGTTTCATCCTGCATCTTTTTTCATGTTTGCGAAACATGAAAGCACTGCTTCGGCAGTGCTTTTTTATTTCTATCATAACGGAGGATTTTGCATTGAAACGTACAACCAACTACGCTCTCCCGAACAGCACCCCATTTGTTAGACAGTATGATATACTATCTAACAAGTGGGGTGTTTTGCTATGCCAAAAGGAGTACCAAACAAACAATATACGCCGGAGTTCAAGAGAATGGTTGTAGAAACCATGAAAAAAGAACATCTGAGTATCTATGCAGCAATGCAAGAATTTGGAATTAACGACCATAAAATTATAGAGCGCTGGGAACGCATTTATTTGGAAGAAGGACCGGAAGGCTTGTCGGTTGAGCGACGGGGCCGCAGCAGCACTGGTCGGTCAAAGAAGCTGCCAAAAGAGGTAGAAGAAGATCTGTTGGCCGAAGTGCAACGACTGCGTGCGGAGAATGACTACCTAAAAAATTTGCAAGCCTTGGTTTTGGAAGACGAGCGACGCCAGCACAAAAAACGCTGGTAGTTCAGAAGCTAAGGCAAAAACACGCACTCAGTATTCTGCTCTCAATCGCTCAACTGCCCCGTGCTACTTTCTACTATCATTTGAAGCAGATGCAGAAAGAAGACAAATATGCATCTGTTAAGGAAGAAATCACAACGATTTACCACGAAAACAGGGGCCGGTACGGCTATCGCCGGATCACGGCAGAACTTCGCAAGCGCAATTTCCTCCTGAACCATAAGACTGTCCAGCGGCTTATGAAAGAGTTGGGCTTAGTTTGCCGTGTCAGGATGAAGAAGTACCGCTCTTATAGGGGAGAAGTGGGCAAAATTGCGCCAAATCTGTTAAACCGGGACTTCCGCGCCGAAAAGCCGAACCAAAAGTGGGTCACCGATGTGACAGAGTTCAGTTTGTTTGGAGAGAAGCTCTATCTCTCTCCCATCCTTGATCTGTGCAGCAGCGATCTGGTCAGTTACACCATATCGGATCGTCCTGCACTCAGCATGGTAACCACCATGCTGGACGAGGCGTTTGCAAAGATCCCGGCCGAAACAAACCTGATTCTCCATTCTGACCAGGGCTGGCAGTACCAACACAAACAATACCAACAGATGCTCCGGGAGAAAGGTGTTCGCCAGAGCATGAGCCGCAAGGGAAACTGTCTGGACAATGCTGTGATAGAAAATTTCTTCGGGCTGCTCAAAAGTGAGCTGCTGTATTTGCAGGAGTTCCGCTCCATGGAACACTTCAAACTGGAACTGATCGAATATCTGGATTACTACAACAACCGCAGGATCAAGGCAAAGCTAAAGGGCTTGCCGCCTGCAATTCACAGACAGCAAGCCCTTTCGGCTGCTTGAACAATTTTTACTTCAAAATATTGTCTAACTTTTTGGGGTCACTTCACTTGAGGGCTGTGCGCTTTAATACTATGTTTCATTTCGAAGAACT
>OJSO01001191.1_pt1 | contig 17462 bp, 10 predicted proteins | sample 1599521 | NCBI WGS metagenome assembly OJSO01 (sample SAMN04168659, study PRJEB22393) | human gut metagenome | biome: human gut microbiome; feature: stool | host: Homo sapiens | collected 2014-05-12 | reverse complement strand
GGGACACCCCCAGAAACGTGCCGCTTTCCCTTCGGCATGAGCTTTATCTATAAACGCTTTTACCTTGTTGTAATCGGTTTCTACCATTCTTCCCAATCCGTTCCATTGAGTCAATGTCCGGAAAGAAGTACTCATCATAGGTATACGCAGGCTCTGTTCCGGCGTATAGATGAATCGGGGTCTTCCGTCGAAGAAAATAAAATCTGCGTAATTGGAAAATTCTTCCGGTGAAGGGAGAAAGCCACTGACAACCACCCGGACTGCCAAAGGATTCTTCTTTACATCAAAACAATCCCGATATTCCAATAGTTGCTGTTCCAACACCTTCATTGTTTCCTTATAATTTGTTTTCAAGTCAATCAGTAGCTGGAAGCTCTTTCCGTTCGGGTAACCGGAGCCGCCATTCATTTCAAATTGTTCCCTGATCGGATTCAAATAAAGATTCCGGAGTTTACGGGCTTTATTAATTTCATTCTCTTTATGAGCCACATACAACTCTCCGTCTACCAGAAACACATCAGCTTCGATAGAAGCACACCGTGCGGAGTATGCAGTATAAAAAGGTACATTCTGCAAATAATCATTATGAGAATGTACATTCTCGACTGAAGAATAAACACGTGATTGAGCCGACAATAAACAAAAGGCCGACACGATCCACATTCCTACGATACTATATAACTTTTTCATTCTATCTATCATTTATCGATTAACATTTGTATTCCATTTCTGAGGTTGAAACCATACCATATCTGTTTCATTCACCATGCGTCCGATTTTCTCATTTGTCCATGAAATCAGATTCGGGTTGTTCTGCTCGTTATCCGAATAGATATAGCGCACGGGAATAGCACTTGATACCGATGTACCGACCTTCAACTCCGGATACCCGGTACGCCGCCAATTTGCGAATGCCTCAAAACCATTCAGAAAACTATCAATCCATGCCTGTGTACCTATTTGTTTCAATGCTTCATTCTGAGCTGTATTCAATGCCACATCCGGACGTGCCAGATAGACGTCCACGTCATCAGAAGAAATAGCAGCCCACTTCTGCATAGAAGCTCTGATACCTTTGGCATATTCATCGGCTGCATTCCCTGTTATCATACCTCGGATAATCGCTTCCGCTTTCAGAAACTGAAGTTCAGCAAAAGTCATCACGAAAGCACGGCTTTCGCTTCGGATCGTACTGCTCAATACTGAATAATCATCCTTATCAATCTCATTCTGCTCTGCCGCACTCAGTCCCGCCGGTTGCCCGCGATAGACAAAAGGTACAGAAGCATTTGCCCGATGTGCTTCAAAAGAATGCTTTGTCGGAGCAACATAAACCGGTAAACGAGGATCATCCTTGGTTTGCAGAGCATCTACTATGGCTTCACTTACCCGGAAATTATCTCCGAATATAACACCCGATCCGTCAGAAGGCAGGTTTTTAGGTTGTATATACCACTTGTAGAAATCAACGGTATTGTTATACACCAGTGTTGCCTGGTCGTCAATAGAAGTAAAGACGGGATATTCCTGTGCATTGTTGAAGATCGCAGCTATATCGGCAGACACATCTTTCTTCGCCGACTGGCGCATCAGGATACGTACTTTTAAAGAATTTGCATATTTACGCCATTTCACTGCATCTCCATTAAAAAGAATATCGTCACTAATAGTAGCGTCAGCCTTTAATGACTTCAATAGCTGATTTGCAGTTTCAAGGTCGGCAAGCATTAATCGATACACTTCCTTCTGTTCCTGATAATGCGGAAATTCCAATCCGCTGACATCTCCTTTTCCAGCTTCATTATACGGAATATCACCATACGCATCCGTCATCAATGAGAGAACATATACTTTACAGATCAATCCCAATGCCTTATACTGAGGCTGATTGTTTTTCTCTGCAATATCAAGGATCTGATTAATATCCTTTACACTACGCATCGGAGCATTCCATTCTTCGCGGAAAGAAGCCCCGGTTATATTGAAACGCCCGAAACTTTCGTTACTTCCTCCGATATAGTTAATGTGTTGGATAAACTGTCCGGCAGCTCCATTGCCACTACCCGTCATTGAAGAAACAGCAGTACTGATAACAGTCGGCAAAAGAAGATTGGCAGGAACAGTCGGGGGATTATTGGGGTTGACATTAATCTCTTCGAAGTCACTACAACCACACACCAGTAGAAATGCGGCAAGCAACAAAGTTATTTTATTTCTTTTCATGATTTCTGTTGTTTATTAGAGAGTTACGTTAAGATTGAATCCAAAGCTTCTGGTAGAAGGTAAAGACATTGTTTCTATCCCTTTCAGTTGCCCATCGTAAGAAGCAACTTCCGGATCAATGTTGGGGACATCCGTCCAGATAAAGAGATTACGTCCGAAAGCTGATACAGAGACGTTTTTCAACGGAGTATTCTTCAGCCATTTCTTTGGAAGGGTATATCCGATTTTCAGTTCACGCAGCTTCACGTAAGAAGCGTCGAAGGTGGCAATCATATCGTTGTCATAGTACGCCTGCACGTAGTTTCTCACCGGTACAGCCACTGTATTCTTCTGTCCCGTTTCCACATCGATACCGTCTGCTACAATCATTCCGGCTCCGTCAGCATCACGCCATGCCAGAGATTCTTTCAACGAACCATTTCTCATCCCTTCAATATAAGTACGTGAGTAAACAGAACCTCCGTGCTGAAATCCGAAAAGCGCACTGAACGTCCAGTTCTTATATTTGAAATCCGTACCAAGACCACCCGTCCAATCAGGATTCACATTTCCCAAATATCCCCAGTCACCGTTTTCTTCTACCGGCAGGCCGTTTTTCAGTTGCAGTTGTCCGTCTTTGTATACCAGATAATCACCGTAAAGAGAACCATAAGAACCATCGCCCTTAGTGTTTTCAGTACGTAATTCCAGAGAGGCCCACCGTTCAATTTGGCGAATACGTGAGATTCCTTTATCTTCCGCCAAAGCAACTACTTTGTTCTTATTCTTGGAGAAGTTGAAGTTCAAGCTCCATTCAAGGTCTTTGGTACGCACAGGAACCACGTTGACCATTAACTCTATTCCCTGATTAGTCATCTTTCCAACATTCATCAGTTTCGTATCATATCCGGCAGACGGATTCAGCGTGATCGGAATAATCAAATCAGTAGTAATACTTTTATAGTAAGCCACATCGATCCCTACGCGGCTATTGAAAAAGCGAAAATCACCACCAAACTCGTAGGATACTACTTTCTCCGGTTTGATATCCGGGTTTGGATAGTTATTATTGGCAGTTGCAGTAGAGTTACCTCCCCACCCTTGAGAAATGATAAAGTTGGAAGCCGTCTGATAAGGTTCCAAATCCCGACGTACCATAGAGGTACTTGTTCTTACTTTGGCAAATGTCAGGATATTGCTCCTTATATCGAACAAGTCTGTCAGCACAGCACTCAGAGAAGCCGAAGGATAGAAATAAGAATTATTTTTCTTGGGCAACGCGCTTGACCAATCGTTTCTTCCTGTCAGATCAAGAAACAATCCGTTCAAATAGCTGAACTGTGCCGTTACATACAAACTGTTCACCTTCTTCTGTGTAAGAGAATTACCCGCAAGAATCGGTTTAGCATTATTTGTCAGGTTGTATACCCCGGGAATAGTCAGTTCCGGTGCAATGGCCCCCAGTCGCTTGGATATCTGGTTCATCATATTTCCTCCGGCAGAAATACTGAACCCGAAGTTTCTTACAGCCTCATCCGGCAGACGGTAACTCAACAGAAAGTCATTGTTTATTTCCATAAAAGAAACGTCATCTTCCTGATAATAACCGTTGAAGAAAGATTGTGAAGTTACGGCATGACGCATCGTTCTCTTGTCCGAATATACATCAAGCCCCGAACGGATTTGTAAAGACAGCCCCTTGAGAATATCATATTTCAAACGAAGATTTCCGTAGACACGATCGCGGGTATTTCCGTTGAGATTATTGTAGACCACAAAATAAGGGTTGTTGATTCCTGTAGACGTTTCATCACCGATAGGTGTATTCTGGGCTACATTTTCTTTTCCATCACGCCACTGCTGCTGCAAGGAATTCAGACTGACATTTCGCGGCATTTTCAAGAAAATAGCCATGATGTTGTCAGCGTTCTTCGCTCCCGTACTTGCCCGGTTGTCGCTGTTGGTATGTACATAGTTCATAGTCACATCGGCACGCAACTGTGGAATGATCTGATATCCGGCAGACAAACCTATCGTATTCTTCGCCAGCCCGGTATTAGGGACAATACCCTTCTGCTGATTATTAGTATACGTCAAGCGATAATTCAGTTTATCGTTCGAGTTACTCAGCGTGATTGTATTAGAGATATTATGTCCCGTCTGAAGGAAATCTTCCAATTGATTACCTCCGGACACAAAAGGGATTGCAATCCGGTTTCCGTTATCATCCAACGGAGAGTCAAACTGAGTAATAAGCTGCCCGTTCATTGCGGGGCCCCAGTTGGCTACGTCCTTATCGTTCACACCACCTCCGGCACCGTCAACATAAGCGTATTTTCCTTCCATCCCCTGGCCGAAACTGTTCTGAAATTTCGGAAGCCGAAGGGCAGTCTCAAAAGAAACGGTAGAGCTATATGTCACTCCAAGTCCTTTTTGCCCTTTCCCGCTTTTGGTGGTAATCAGAATCACTCCGTTAGCGGCACGTGCACCGTAAAGAGCCGAAGCGTTCGGACCTTTCAGAATAGAAACACTCTCAATATCTTCCTGATTTATCTCTCCGGCAGCGTTTCCGTAGTCTACTTCAGCTTCACCTGATGTAAAATTAGGATTATTGTAGTCCTGGCGTCCGGTGAAACTTCGAGTAGACTGCTCATTGTTATTACTAATAGGCACACCGTCTACCACAAATAAAGGAGAGTTGTTATAGTTGTATCCGCCCACGAAGTTTTGACCACGTATCTGAATACTCGAAGAAGCTCCGATGCCACCAGAAGAATTCGTAATCTGCACACCTGCAATACGGTTGCTCAACGCGTTCACAAAATTGGATTCGTGCGCTTGCACCACTCCGTCACCTCCCAACTTCTGTACCGAATATCCCAATGATTTAGCCTCGCGGGTGATACCCAGGGCAGTAACCACGACTTCCCCAAGCACTTTGGTATCCTCTTCCATTATCAGACTGACAATCTCTTTTTCCGGTTTAAACACAACCTTTTTGAACCCTACACAAGCAGCCTCCAGTTCGCCTATCTTGTTCATAATCTTCAATACGAAGTTACCATTGACATCCGTTATGGTACCATTAGTTGTTCCTTTCTCAATAATAGTAGCTCCGATAACGGGTTCTCCGTTCGGCGTTTTAATCGTACCTTTCACCTTTTCAACAGGCACAGGGGGATTTGCCATTGCAGCAGCCACACTGCACAACAGCATCAACAAACAAACTTTTACCTTAAACATTGTTTTCATTTAATTATATTAATAAATAAATCCTGATTTACGGCTGCAAAAGTATCGGAGCGGATTTACAAAAGCGAGACAAGAAAGTTACAATGCCAACACTATTTTATTTCAAAAAAGTTATGCTACCTTTGTACACACATTTATTTAATCAAGGAAGCACGAAATCATATCATGGTATTATTCTCAGAAGATCATATACAAGAGACTAAAAGAAGAGGTAGAATCGAAGTTATCTGCGGCTCCATGTTTTCCGGAAAGACGGAGGAACTAATTCGTAGAATGAAAAGAGCCAAGTTTGCCCGCCAACGTGTGGAGATATTCAAACCAGCTATCGACACCCGTTATTCGGAAGAAGATGTGGTTTCACACGATAGTCACTCTATCGCTTCTACTCCTATCGACTCATCGGCAAGTATCCTGCTATTCACTTCCGAAATAGATGTAGTGGGTATTGACGAAGCTCAGTTTTTCGACAGCGGACTAATTGATATCTGCAACCAGCTTGCCAATAATGGTGTACGTGTCATCATCGCCGGACTGGATATGGACTTCAAAGGGAACCCTTTCGGACCAATGCCTCAGTTATGCGCCATTGCAGACGAAGTATCAAAAGTGCACGCTATCTGTGTGAAATGCGGACAGTTGGCTTCTTTCTCGCATCGCACGGTGAAGAATGACAAACAGGTTCTTTTGGGAGAAACAGCAGAATATGAGCCTCTCTGCAGGGAGTGTTATCTCCGTGCGCTCAAAGAGGACGGACAAAAAATATAAACTAACAATTACATATATGGAAAGGAAAAAAATAACATTCGACAGTTTTATACGTGGTGCCATCGGATGTGTATTGGTGGTAGGAATATTAATGCTGGTGGAACGACTGAGCGGAGTGTTATTGCCCTTCTTTATTGCGTGGCTGATCGCTTACATGGTTTATCCGCTGGTCAAATTCTTCCAATACAAGCTGAAGTTGAAAAGTCGTATCGTCTCTATCCTCTGTGCATTATTCCTGATTACAGTTGTCGGAGTATCCTTATTTTATCTGTTAGTACCGCCAATGATTTCGGAAATCAGCAGAATGAATGACTTGCTCGTGACTTACCTCACCAACGGTGCCGGCAACAACGTCCCTCAAAATCTTTCCGAGTTTATCCATGAGAATATCGACCTTCAAGCGCTCAACCGTATATTAAGCGAGGAGAATATTCTTGCAGCTATCAAGGATACCGTGCCCAGGATGTGGGCTTTGCTTGCAGAATCTCTCAATATTCTATTTAGCATTCTTGCGTCCTTTATTATCTTATTATATGTTATTTTTATATTGCTGGATTATGAAGCAATAGCCGAAGGGTGGTTGCACCTGCTTCCGAACAAGTACCGTACATTTGCCTCCAATCTGGTTCATGACGTGCAGGACGGTATGAACAGATATTTTCGTGGTCAAGCTTTGGTGGCATTTTGCGTAGGTATCCTGTTCAGCATAGGTTTCCTCATTATTGATTTTCCAATGGCTATCGCTCTGGGACTTTTCATCGGTGCTCTCAACATGGTTCCTTATCTGCAAATCATAGGTTTCCTTCCCACTGTATTGCTAGCTATCCTCAAAGCAGCGGATACGGGGCAGAATTTCTGGATTATCATTGCGTGCGCATTAGCTGTCTTTGCTATCGTACAAATTATACAGGATACTTTTCTCGTCCCCAAAATTATGGGAAAGATTACCGGCCTAAATCCTGCCATTATCCTTTTATCACTTTCTATCTGGGGCTCATTAATGGGAATGTTGGGAATGATTATTGCTTTACCGTTAACAACTTTAATGCTCTCTTACTACCAACGCTTTATTATCAACAAAGAAAAGATAAAATATGATGAAGTAGAAACAACTGATAATCAAGAAACAAGCAGTAAAAAGGAAAAATAATTGGAACTTTTTTCCACGAAACGCTTGCAAATTAAATAAAAGTCACTACCTTTGCACCCGCAATCAGGAAATAACTGATTTGCAAATAAGGATTGATTCGCTAGCTCAGCAGGTAGAGCACAACACTTTTAATGTTGGGGTCCTGGGTTCGAGCCCCAGGCGGATCACTTAGAAATCAGAGAGTTACACGAAAGTAACTCTCTTTTTTTATGCCTGAATTGTGCAGGATTACATGGTTCAGTTAAACCGAGAGTTAAAGGATCAATGTAAAACCGAGAGTTAAAAAAACAAAGGAAGTCTTATACCAAGAAATTACGAGAAGTATTTCCTATCTTTATACACACGGAGATCTTTCTAATAAGATCCCTAAAAGACAAGAGCTATGAACACATTACAGTCTAAGTTTCATTTCCCTTATTATAATTATTTCTCAGTTCAGTTGGAGTTGCACCAAATAACTTTTTACAATAACAAGTCAGATGTGCAGGAGAGCTAAACCCAAAGTCCATAGCTATTTCCCGGAAAGCAATATCCGGATCACAAATTTTCTCACGAACCAGTTCAGTCCTCCGCTCCTGCATCCATCGGTAAGGACTCTGACTAAAACTCTCTTGAAACTTACGATTAAAAGAGCGTTCCGAAACACAACACAAACTTGCAAATTCTTTCACGGTTTTCACATTCTTATAATTATCCAGTACAAAATCCTCGAACTTCCGTCCTACTCCAGTCGTTCTAGAAAAGAAAGCAGCAAGTTCTGATTTAGTATACCCCCCCCTCAATGCAAGAATGATTTCCTGCTGCTTAAGGATATACATATGCCTACATAGCAATCCTGTATCCAGATAAAAAAGTAACTGCCTCAAAATATGTAACAGAGGCTTTCGGATTGGTAAAATACAATTATTACCGTTCTCCATTTTTACATGTGAGATTGATTCAAAATACATTTTGTCACAAGCCGTTATCTGCTTATTCCAAAACAACAACAGACATTCTGCCGACACAATACCTTCAACCCTATTTTCTTCATACTGCGGTATAAGCAGCATATTATGCTCTAAAAGATGTATATTATGCTCCCTGCCTATATTAACGGATAGTTCTCCTTTCAAAAGAAATAAAATACAAAAACAACAACTATTATCAATCTGTCCGGATTCTTGCGCAGCCAATCTGTATTGGGTAAAACCACTGTCAATTTTAATTCCATAATTAAAACAGGAATGATGTTCCGACAAATAAAGTAATTTCATGTTATAATTTAAGTAGTTTAATTTTAAAACAACTCGCTTCGCTTACTATGTTTGTTTTTTTTAAGACACATACTTTTAAACTACAAACAAAAACTGTAATTCTATAAACATATACTTAAAAAGGAATATATATCTGCATCCATTAACGACTCTCGCTCCCTACATGACACATATAGCCCTAACTTAGCCACAAGCAATATCATCTTTCAATATACTTACTTCATTTTACATATCTTCCTAAGTACAAGGAACTCCCCCACCACACAAACTATTGCGATAAATGGGGAAGCCTGATGATTATAAAGCAGAACTGCTTCTATTTATTATACATCTTCTATTTTTCTATCACTTCTTATTTAGAATTAATAGTACAAATACTTACCCGGTTCCAATCTGGTTCCTCAAACATATAGCCAATTCCCTGTCCTTCAGCAACAATTCGCTCCTTTGAAATCCCATACTTATTAACCAGCATCTTTTGAACTGCCTCGGCACGCTGTCGCGCAATACGCTCATTAAGTTCTTCACTACCCTCCGGAGAAGCGTAACCCTTGATTACAACTCCTGCCTCTTTGTGGTTTCTCAAGTAAATTGCAATCCGTTCAACATTAGGCAATTGAGAATTATCAATAGTTATTCTACCTTGACGAAAAGTAATCACAGACTCTAGTGTTTTTTTACTATTGTCAATCGTATCTTTCACAATTTTCGGTTCTCGATTCTTGTATTCTTCCAAAGCCGTTTCTAAATCTGTCACTTTTTGGTTAGCATCCTGCAATACATTATCATTGCGTTCAAGTTCTGAACGAAGTTGATTTATTTGAGCATTTAATGCATCAAATTCAGACTGGTCGTAAGGTCTTACTTTAGTAAAATGGTGTTCACCATTGCTACATCTGAAATGATATACGAAGCCTGCACTAATCTCCCACACGGCACGCCCCGAATGGAAATATACAGGTTTCGTACCCATAGAATTCATATCATATACAAGAGCCGGTTTGAGAGCTAGAGTCCACGCCTTACTTTCCCCTAAATTAAAATTAAAATTTAATCCCAACTTAGTAGACATACCATTTTGATCTTCCCCCATGTTTCTACCAACATAATAATGCATCCAGCCAATACCAGCCACAGCCCCAATCTCAAAACTTCTTGGAATACCGTTATAACCTCCAAAAAGATTATTTAAATTCACCAATCCTAACAAACTTACATTTGATTCATCAAATGCTGTTTTACTTTTTGTTGTATTAAAATAACCCATTGCCTCAAAACCTAATCCAAAGGTAGGGGTTAAATGCTTGCTTACATGAACTCCAACTGCCGAACGCATGTTTTTAAAAAACGAGTGATGAGTCAATGGGTCACGCCACCTACATTAATACCGATTGACCAATTATCCGAAAATTTGTTTCCTTCCAAAGCTGTTTGTCCACTTACATGGCAAATGGCAATACCAGATAGCAATAAGCCTGCAAAAATCTTTTTCATCATAATTCTTATTTAAATTTATTATTAGCAGAATTGGGGCTGAAATATATATCATTCCCAACATTCTACCTTTAGCTATATAGTTGACTAACTACTACTTTCATTTACAATACAAAATAAAATCACCCATTGTGAGTATATATGTTTATGTACGTCTTTCTCAGCTGCTGTAATGGGACCTACCCACGACCACGATTCTACGGTCCTCTACGTAAAGTCATATTTTTCTGTTGCTTTTCCATATTCAACAAACACTAATCCGGCAAAGTGAACTAATTGTAATCAGCTATCTCATACCAAATCAAACATTGTATAACACTTTGCAAAAGAAGGCAATTCCTATCTCAATCTGTTACAAATAAACGACATTATATTTTATGCATCAGACAACTATCATTTATATAGAGGCTTCATAATTTGGAGATTCATAGTTTAGGCTATAATTCAAGCGGGAGAAATAATTACATAACATAAAGAACCTATTTCAGCATATCTCCCCCTTCTTAGAAACACGTTTTCCAGAAGTGATATTCATTCATTGATTTTATTATTATCCAACAACACAACACGCACCCAGTCAACCCACATTTCTCCCGGCAAATCTTCATCATGGATTTCTCCCGGCCATGTCATCATACCATTCAATTCACCTCCCAATGAAAAATTCAGAATTATATTGAAGGGATATTCACAAAATGGATACTGTAGTTTCTCCTTATCCAAATGTTGGTTCTCATATTTCCAAGTCTCTTTGCCGTCGACATAAAATATTAATTCCTTTTCAGTCCGCTGCACTGCATATACATGATCTTTAGTTACATCAAAATTCTTATCAGCCTCCTTGTTCGTTACTCCTGCAGAACCATTTTCACCATTTATATAAAAAGTATGTACCGTTTGAAAGATCTGCTTAGGACTCCCTTGTACCCATTCCATAAGATCTATTTCTCCCCCTCTGGGCCATTCCGGTGCTCCTATAGGCATTTGCCAGATAGCAGGAAAACCTCCACGAACCAATTTGGTTAATCTGGCCTTAACTTCCAAACGTGTACCACAGGGAAAACCTATCTTGGAAAACACCCCGCCATTTTTATAAGTCCCGTTGTCCTTACAGGCCCTCAACTTCAAATAGCCTTCCTCCACCTTTACATTTTCGTAACCATCCACACCCCTAAAATACTGTGACCAGGCGTTGTTGGCATACGTACAAAGTTTCCAGATAGCTGTATCGGGCACAATACATTTCGCATCAAAATCATCAACAAATAAAATGTTTTCAAGTGTATCCGATCCGATTTGCTCCTTTTCTTCTGCGCATACATAAGTAACAGTCCCACCTATAGCAAACAATAAATAGCACAAAATTGATCTCATATGATTATAAATTAAAAAGATTAAAAAACCATTCTTTCTTCAAAAACAATATTACCTCATCGAAAGAAGAGTTGTCACCACAAGAGTGCTGACAACTCCCTTCGACAGGCACTGTCACCTCAAAAACAAACTTTTACACCATAAATATTATTCTAAATCATAGAGTACATTCAGGACCCTATAAATCTATTTTACAAAAGACTATTTCCACTGATATACCCGCACATAATCAACTTGCATGGTAAAAGGCAAATGTTTCTCATTTATAGGACCAGCCATTCCCTTTCCACCTGCAACATTCAATATCAAGAAGAAAGGAATATCAAAGGGCCATTGTACTGCGCCCAAACCTTTGTTATAATAGGTTGCGCAAACTTCTCCATTTACCATAAAATCAATTTTCTTATCGTTCCATTCTATTCCCCATATATTCCATTCACCCTGCTTGAATTTAGACCCTGAATGACCAAAAGGATATGTCTTTTGCTCCGTACCAGTAGTATGTACCGTTTGTACAGCAACATCTAAATCTTTTATATGCTCCATTATATCTATTTCACCACTTGCAGGCCATCCTCCGTATTCTGAACTGGCAGGCATCATCCATATAGCCGGCCACGAACCATTCCCCGATGAAAACTTAGCTTTAATCTCTACTTTACCATAAGTAAAATCAAACTTTCCACTATCAGTGCGTATACTTCCAGATTTATATCCGCGGGGATCTGTTTCATCCTTCATAAACTTGAGATTCAACAAACCATCTTCACACCAAACAACGGATGTATCATTCGGCTTATAATAATAGGCATGAGCAACATCTCCCCTGGGAGTATAATTCCACTTCTTGGAGTCAACGGCCCCATCGATATTAAATTCATCTGAAAAAATCAGAACCCACGATTTATCCACTCTTTCAACGGAATCTTCTTTCTCTGGTCGCAGCACATCAATGGAACTGTCAGAAAAGTCGTTTGAACATCCGAAAAATAAAACTGCTAATAAGGGTATTATACTTTTTTTCATAACTCAACTTCGTATTATTTTATATTATCTTTATACTACCATAAACAGATATAAAAGTATATCTAGCCGGAATACGAAACTCCTCCCTTCCAACCGGACATATTCTCGTCATATCTTCTTCTATTCATAACCAGGAGTCTGCTCCAATGCCGAATCATTATCAAGTATATTCTGATCCAACGGCCATAAAACTTTATATGCCTCAGTCTTCTGATCAAGAATAGCAACTTTATTATCAATATCACCTTCTATACAGAACACTAATGGAATACCGTCCTTTGCATTCTTCATGCGGCACAAATCCCACCAACGTTGTCCTTCCTGTACAAACTCCTTATCCTTTTCATGTAAAATAGCTAATTCATTAGTTAGAAAATCAGATGCCTTATATATATGTGAACCTGCCTCAGACTTATACGCCCTATTTCTGACTAAATTTATATATTTCTCAACATTTGCATTATCACTCTCCATATTAGCAATCTCGGCTAATGCTAGATATACCCAGGATAAACGGTAAAGAATAAGATCACCATCATAGACTCTATTTCCCTGAGCATTGAGAGAGCCCAAATTTTTACATACATGAGTACCATATACATACAATTCTCCACTTTCCTTTTTCCGATATGAAGGCATAAATGTGGCGTCACAACGAGTATCACCTTTTTCAAAACTATTATAAAGCGAAAGTTTATACTCATATTTCTGTTGACCATTATTCTGTATATCAAGCGCATCATCCCATGGCGTTCCATTTTCTCTAAAACTATCTTTATTAGTCGTCCCGGAAACAAGAGAATAGGTATATCCACGAGAAAGGGAGTTTTCTGCTTCACCCTCCATATAAGACACAGCCATTATCACCTCACTATTACCTTTGTTATCAGCACTGAATATACGTTTAAAATCTTGTTGCAATTGAAGTCCATAGTTACCCTCTACATCTTTCAAGTACTTCTTGGCCTTTGACAAATCCGATTCGGTAGCTTTGTTATCACCAATAGTTACTTTGGAATTCCATAAATATACCTCTCCAGCCAAACATTCTGTGGCCGCCTTTGACCAATACACCTTGGTACCATGTCCATATGAATTAAAATCAGAATTCTCTCCAAAATATTGTAGGGAGGTTTCCAAATCCTTTTTAATCTGTGATATAACTTCACTTGGTTTAGCTCTCCCCAAATAAAGTTTATTCGGATCAAGCACTCCATCGATAACTTCCACGCCAAGACGAATTGGTACCCCACCATAGACTCTATAAAGATCAAAATAGTAAAAGGCACGAAGACCATACGCCTGTCCAAGATAATAATTCTTTTTAGCTTCCGGAATGAAATTAGCATCAGTTACACGAGCTATAAAAAGATTGATATTGGTTATACAGCCATAAATATTTCCAAACTTGGTAACTCCGGGAGTCTCCTTAGACAGATTTTGTAAACGGATTTCCCCACTAGAGATAGCCAGACCATCTGCACTTGTGCCATCCTTATAATGTCCGCCCCTTAATTCGCCAAAAGTGATAATATGCTGTTCCGCCATATCTCGCAATTGTTTATGAAGACCGTCAATATATGCACTGACTTGGGATTCTGTTTTCCAATAGCTGGTACTTCCATAATTATCTATCGGGGCGAGATCCAGCATATCCCCACATGATGTAGCCACTATAGCAGCTATATTCAACACCATAATATGTATAAATTTTAAATTTCTCATCTCACTTCGAATTATTAAAATGTAACATTAACGCCAAATATAACGGTACGTGGCAAGGGATATCCTGACGAAATCTCCGGGCTTACCGTCCTGGCAGAAGTTAAATAGCCCAAATTCTGTCCCGTTATTGAGAATTGCAGTTTCTGCATATATAGTCTTTTAGACAATTCCTGAGGAAGAGTATATGACAAAGACAATTCTCTAATCCCTAAATAGTTACCCTTAGAGGCAAATAAAGTTGAGGTACGATAGTAATTGGCAGCTCCCACATGATCAGCAAATACGTAACGGGGATATTTTGCGTTTGGATTACTTTCGCTCCATGTATTAAAAACATCCTTTGTCGTATTGTAAGTCCCCTGCATACATCCTAAAAACCAAGGAGTCTTATCATCATAAACCCAATAATCAAGCGCAAAGTCAAAACGGGCATACAAACTAAGTCCCTTCCAAGACATTGTGGTATTAAAACCACCATACCAACGAGGAGTAGTATTTCCTATTACAACCTGATCATACTGGTCAATCACCCCATCTCCATTTACATCCTTCCATTTCACATCTCCAGGTTTTAACTCTATGCCTTTTGCCCGCTCATTATCAGAAAGTTTATTCCAAGCTTCAGGGCCATATTGATATTTACCTTGAATATTCCCCGAGGTCACAACCAAATTTCCCGGAATATCATCAACACTTCTGTAAATACCCTCGGCCTGGTAACCGACAAGTATCCCATACTCCATTCCCTCCTGAAAACCTCCGACATACACCTTCTCATCTTCCAACTTACCTGTACCCGGATTTACAACCTTCCGACCGGTATACACTTGCTGTCCATTCTGTCTGTTTCGTACCTGCCCGTTATCAGGAAGGGCTATAATCTTATTCTTATTATAAGTTATATTAAAAGAAGCATCCCAAGTAAAATCATTGACATCCAACACCTTACCAGAGAGTTGTAATTCGATTCCGCTATTACGTAATTTTCCATTATTGTTCTTAACAGAAGAGAATCCCGTGGTCGAAGGCAGGGTGAAGTCTGCATACTTATCAGATGTCAGACGATTGTAGTAATCGATATCCAAATTCAAGCGTCCTCCCAAGAGTCCTACATTCAAGCCTATATCAAAACTGGCCGTCTTTTCCCAACGCAAAGAAGGATTAGGCAAAGTACCTATCAGAAAACCATTGTTGCCATGGTATTTATTAGAATTATATGAACCTTGAAGAGTATATGGACCGATTCCGCTGGCATTACCGTTCAAACCGTAACTAGCCCTCAGCTTTCCATAATAGAGGAAAGGAAGTGATTCCTTAACAAAATCCTCTTTCGTAAAAACCCAGCCACCGGAAACTCCCGGAAAAAATCCCCACCGATTCTTACCCAGCAAAGAAGAATAACCGTCATAACGAAATACCCCGGAGAACAAATATTTACCCTCATAGTCGTAGTTCAAGCGTCCAAAATAAGAAAGAATACGGTAACGACTATGATTCGAATCTATCTGACGTTTACCCTCACCTGCATCGGTCAGACCTAAATCTTTAAAATCATCGGTAGCAGCACCAGAACCGGATGCAGAGAAACCGTTATTATACTGATCATAAAATTCACTACCAAACATAATATTCAAATTATGAACAGCAGAAAATACAGTCGTATAATCTAGAACAGCATTATAGGTCTGAGAGAACTGACGAGAATAGCTTGCACTAGTTGAACGAGTTCGATTCCATTGCCCCGGAACCGTCTCATAGTCCTTGCGCATACTTTCTTGTACAGTATGAAAATAATACCAACTAGCAGAAGCCCTCAAGACCAATCCCTTGAATAAATTAGCTTCTAATGACTGCATAAGGGTAAACTTTGTCCGTTCATTATCCTGATCGTAACTTTTTGCAACATAAGTCTGATTACCGTCCCCGGGACTAGGACCCAATGTCGGATTACCGTCCTCGTCTTCAAAACGGACAGTAGGAGGAGTACTCATCACCCGACCAAAATAATCACTTTCCGTCCCCCAGGCGTTGTTTAACCATACATAATTAGCCCGGCTGAAAGTCGCATTGGAAGTCGTCTTCAACCAATCTGCAATTTTGTACGAACCGTTGAATGTGAAATTATAACGTTTATATTCGGTAGTGATAGGGGCTCCGGGGGAGTCGTTATAACCCAAACTTGCATAATAAGTTCCTTTATCATTCCCCCCCGACATACTAACCGTATAATCCTGTGTCACTACCGGATTACGAAGATTATATTCCTCTGGTTTTGTCCCTTTATAAATGATTGTTTTAGAAGGGTCCAAAGGATCCAGCATTTCTCGCCAGCCCATATCCAAAAGATAGGCATTTTCATCCGTTTTCCCCATAATATTCCACACCATATTCGCACCGAGCTTATTACCCGTACCAAAAGGCGTAGAACCTGTAAGATTTGCCGTAGCTGCCCACGGGGTATTTTTATAGGCTGTACGAAGGACTGTAATATAGTCTTCCGCGCCCAAAAAGTCGTAGGGATTATTAACATAACCGAGACCTATATTTGCTCTGAAATTAATTTCCCGATGTCCTGCCCGGCCAGATTTTGTTGTAATTAAAATTACACCATTACTTGCACGGGCACCGTATATGGCCGTAGCCCCAGCATCCTTCAGAACATCCATAGATGCAATATCCTGAGGATTGATATCATCAAAATTATCACGAAGCTGTCCGTCCACTATCACCAGGGGTCCTCCCGAACCATCAAATTCCGTTCCACCACGTAATATAACTTTAGGAGATGAAGTAGGATTTCCCGAAGTGAGAGAAACCTTTAAACCGGGAACAGAACCCGACAGTGCCTGAGAGGGATTTGTATATATACCCTTCTCTAATATCTGGGGACTGACAGTCGATATAGAATTCGTCAGTTTTGCCCGTGAAACTTTTCCGCCATAACCGGTCACAACAACTTCCTGCAAAAGTTCACTGTCTTCTTTTAAGATTATCTTAAAATTCATTTTTCCTTGCACACTCAAAGTCTGGGAAGAAAAACCTATGAATGAAACCTGTATACTGGCATTATCAGAAACCGAGAGTGTAAAATTACCATCAACGTCAGAAACAGTGCCATTTGTTGTTCCAACTTCCACAATACTGGCACCAATGACCGCCTCACCCGCAGTATCCGTTATTATGCCCGTAATACTTTTCTTCTGTGCCACAACTACAAT
>OJSO01001177.1_pt1 | contig 17608 bp, 18 predicted proteins | sample 1599521 | NCBI WGS metagenome assembly OJSO01 (sample SAMN04168659, study PRJEB22393) | human gut metagenome | biome: human gut microbiome; feature: stool | host: Homo sapiens | collected 2014-05-12 | reverse complement strand
GTATGGACGACCAGCAACTGATTCCCAAAAATCACTGTACAGGGCAACAAAGTATTTACGTTTCTTGTACCGGTATCGCCATTGCCTGAAAACGTGGCTCTGTTCACTAACTGCTAAAATATTAGTGATATCACAGCAACGCATCAATGAACAAAGAACCTCAAAAACGATCCGCTTAGGGAATAGTCCATAGCAGGCTTTAGTAGCGTCACGAATAATGTCTGGGCCAATATTTTTTGGTGCCCCCTGCAGACCGCCAATAAATGCACAATGTCCTTTTTTTGACGGGATAACCGAGAAGGACAATCGGGCCACCGGGGTGTTGTTAAAACTCAGAGATAACATCAGTTCTCCTTCACGATCAAAACCGCCTGAAGAACAGTGAATATCAAAATCCTCACCATTTTTTCCGGTGAAATGGACCAATAGCACATCTCTGTCGGGTAATAATAACGCCTGGTGTTTCACTGGTAAACTCTGGACAAAACGGTAGTGACCAATAATGTTTTTCCTTCGATTCCATGCCAGCCCTCCTTTATGTAAATAGGGACGATGAATTTTGGCTGGTAACGTAGGTTGCATCTCTAAAATCTTATCAATTGATTTAAGGGAATGTAATTCTTGATAATACCGAATACTGGAGACAGGACTTATCATAGATCGTAAAAGATACATGAGTCGAAATTTTTTGTTCTTCCATTTGCTATGCAAAGGTCCACGTGCCAATAGAATTTGGTTAAAGAAACTTAGATATGATGTATTTTTCATAAGTATTCATTATTAATTCAGGGTGTTTAAATTTATTTACGTGCAAGGTGTAAATACTGGAATCTCTGACGCTGTTTTGTTAATGCGAAACATTTTGAAAATAAATTTATATCTGACATGCCAGTTTTGTTGATAATCATTAGGCGCTCTCTCGTCCGCATATCCTGATGAAAACAAATTTTTTTCATTCTACAGAGAAGAACATATATATTTGTTAAACAAAGTATACTTTACAAACATACCGATGTTCATTGAGTAAACTGGTAGGTTGACTTGTCAACCACATAACGAAGTAAATCATGTGATTCAGCGAGCCATGGGTGTTTGGAAAACGCACGACTTTGAACATCAGGACAAATTTTGAACGATGACAGCTATCACAATTGGCTGTATTTCCGCGCAATACGCCGGTTTTCGTGGATTATTGTCAAATTGAATAACTTAAATTGGGATATACACATTCCTGACTTTCTTTCCGGATATAATGCCCAGTATATTTTTGGTAACCTTTTGTACTGAAAAGGAGTTTGCATTGTATGTTTATGAAACAGGCCCGCAAAACAATACCAAGGGGAACCTGATTCGCTGGCTGACGCACGAATAGGGTACTGCCGTTAAGAATATTTCCGGATACAGAGACTTTACCGATCGGCCGCAACATTCTCTGGTCACTCACGTTCTCAGAGAAATGCACTAGCTCGATGCCTGGTTGCAGTGCGGCAGTGTTCCGGGGGATTCACCGGTGATGAACAGTGCCAATCTGTATAAAGGTATCGGAAAATTTTTTTTGTCCGGCTTTAACCATGAACATGCAGTCAACTGTCCTGTGTACCTAAATGACGTGGTAATCTTGAATAAACAAACTCGAATCGTTTACTCATTCATACCTGAGCGCGTGTTCCAGGGAAACGAATAAGCGTACTGAGTTTTATATTCTGCATGTACATCACCGTAAAGTGCCTGCAGGATGATTACTTTCAGACCGTGGAGGATTACGTCGGTAATGATAGTAAAGACTCTCAAATATACATAGCAACAATCCAAACCATACCGCTGAAAAACAAAATAGCTCGGAGTAATTAATAACTTCTCCAAATATAAGTATGGCAATGAGAAATTGCAAAGATGGTTCTATATACTGAGCAAGACCTGTCACAATAAGAGATGTACGATTTAGCGCCACTGCAAATAACACTAACGGAATTACTGTAACGGGAGCTGTTAATATATAAAGGAACAGAGAGATGTCAGATGATGTAGTTATACTCGAGCCAGTATAGATAAAGATGAAAAGAGCAACAGGTAGAGCCCAGAATGTTTCAAGCGTGATTGAGGTTATTGCATCGTAATGGATAAATTTTCGCGCCAGTCCGTACAATGCAAATGAAAACCCCATGATTAACGCTAGTGAAGGAAAACTGTTTGCGGAAATAATCTGATAGCCAAGACCACATACGCCGGATATTACTGCTATAAGTTGAAATAATGATGGTTTTTCTTTAAGAAAAATACAGCCAAGGCAAATGACAATAAGTGGGTTGATAAAATATCCCAGACTGGCGTCGAGTACCTTATGATTTGTTAATGCATAAATAAAAGCTGACCACGAAATTACCATTAGCAAGCCTGCTATCATGCAGGATATGAAGGAGGTTTTATCTTTCGGTAAATCGCGAAAAAACGTTCTCTTACGAAATAATAATCTTATTGGCAGTAATAGAGGTATAGACCAGAAAACTCTGTACATCAAAATTTCAGCGAGGGCTCCGCCAGATAGATATTGATAAAACAATGGGATCAGGCCCCATAATATAAATGCTAGAACAACAACTGCGGGTCCATTTCGCAGAAACTTTACCATTTATGTGTATCCTTGCTTGCCATACCGACATGTTCTTCTGAAGAGCATTGTCAACCCTTCACTCTGGCATGTACCTGCTCTTAAGAGAAACGTGTGCTGTTACAGTACTCAATCTCATTTACAGTCAGGGTGATATAAAAAACAAGGTGAAATTTATCATAATCGTATCTATAAAATGATGATAAAAATCAAGGGGAAGACTTCCGATTTGTATTGCGGGCTGGATCATCTTTCAGACGTCTGACGGGGAGTATTTGCCTTTCCCTGATTTCCTCGTCAATATCAAATAAGCACTCGTCGCAGAATTCTGTATCGAGTGAGAGCCACTGTTCAAAGACGCTCCTTTTCTTATTACACCGTGCGCATCTCTTCATCACATCATCCTTTATGCTATTTCCCTGCCGAGCTTCCAGGACAAAAGGTGTTCGCTCCTAAATAAGACAGGAATTAGATTTATAAACAATCAGTTAAATTCGTTTTAGAGATTGTGGCACAGGGACAATCATGCGGGATAATTCATTTTGCAGATCAATTTTTACGTAATCGATCGACGAAATCGATCGATGCTTACACCCCTGTATTACACACCATTCGTGATGCTGCCGGACTCACAACACCTGGCCAGCATTCCTTGCTTAAGCGCATCATTACCGGGTGCAATGCCGCGCTGGAATAAATTAAAGCGATGCTCCACCAGCTTGCTGATATCTCAGCACAACCGAGAGTATTGGCGGGCAAACTGCGCAGGACTAGGCAATGGGTGATGGCTTCCGCTGCTGGTTGCTTGAGAAAGAGTAAACCGCTATGAAGGTCATTACCTGCAATCTGGACCGGAGGATCTGGCGTGATTTGATGAAGAAATCCGGCATGATAAGTCTCATGCATGCCGCTACCAGCGATAAGTAGAGCAGAAACCTTGAGCGGGGCGATACACACTTTCCAGGCGTGCTCCTTCAGCCACTCGGACACCTCACCATATTGTTGTTCCTGTGCTACCGGAACGGGCGCTAATGTAGGGGAAACACCGCCCCGTCGTCAATCAACTTTTTGAAAAAAATGTGCATTTACACAAACTTCAAGCAACATGGAGCATAAATAAGCGGGAATTGTTTTTTTTGCCAGCATCCTAAAATTTGCTACTCTGATGTTCCCTCGGAAAATGATGATAATAAGTGCGAGAAAGTTCCGCACAACAATGTTCAGGAGACAATGTGGATATAATTTTCTATCACCCAACATTCGATACGACCTGGTGGATTAATGCGTTGGCAAAGGCAATACCTGGTGCAAACGTTCGTGAGTGGAAAGCGGGTGATAATGCACATGCTGACTATGCGCTGGTCTGGCATCCGCCGGTTGAAATGCTCGCAGGACGAAAATTAAAAGCCGTATTTGCGCTGGGCGCGGGCGTCGATTCTATTCTCAGTAAACTCAATGCTCATCCGGAAATGTTGGATGCGTCGATCCCGCTTTTCCGTCTGGAAGATACGGGTATGGGCCTGCAAATGCAGGAATATGCGGTCAGTCAGGTGCTGCACTGGTTTCGTCGCTTTGATGATTATCAGGCATTGAAAAATCAGGCGAAATGGCAACCGTTGCCAGAGTATACTCGTGAGGAGTTTACCGTCGGGATCATGGGAGCAGGGGTATTGGGCGCAAAAGTTGCCGAAAGCCTGCAAGCATGGGGATTCCCACTGCGCTGCTGGAGCCGTTCGCGTAAATCCTGGTCTGGCGTGGAAAGCTTCGCCGGTACTGAGGAACTGGGCGCGTTTTTGAGCCAAACTCGTGTGCTTATCAACCTCCTGCCTAATACGGCAGAAACCATAGGTATTATTAACGCTGATTTACTTAGCCAATTGCTGGATGGCGCCTACGTACTGAACCTGGCGCGTGGTGTTCATCTCAATGAAGACGATCTTCTGGCATCGCTGGACAGCGGCAAGGTGAAAGGTGCCATGCTGGATGTCTATAGCCGTGAACCGCTGCCGGAAACCAGTCCTCTGTGGAAACATCCGCGTGTGGCAATGACGCCGCATATTGCCGCGGTAACGCGCCCGGCGGAGGCGGTGGACTATATCTCCCGCACGATTTTGGATCTTGAGAGCGGGAAATCCGTTACGGGTCAGGTCGATCGCGTACGGGGATACTAATGCTAACCCGGCGGATGCCGGGTTTCAGCTAATAAATAGCGGCGATACCTGCTATCCTTGACGAAAAATGACTACAGGAGAGAGTTATGTATCCCGTTGACCTGCATATGCATACCGTCGCCAGCACCCACGCCTACAGCACCTTAAGTGATTACATCGCTGAAGCCCGTCGCAAAGGCATCAAGCTGTTTGCTATTACCGATCATGGACCGGACATGGCGGACGCGCCTCACCACTGGCACTTTATCAATATGCGTATTTGGCCACGTGTTGTAGATGGCGTAGGGATCCTGCGCGGAATTGAGGCGAATATTAAGAATATTGAAGGCGAAATTGACTGTTCAGGTCCGATGTTTACCTCTCTGGACCTCATTATTGCGGGCTTCCATGAGCCAGTTTTTGCACCTCACGATAAAGAAACCAATACCCAGGCAATGATAGCCACGATGGCCAGCGGAAATGTGCACATCATTAGCCATCCGGGAAATCCCAAGTACCCGGTTGATATTACTGCAATTGCCCAGGCGGCGGCAAAGTACCAGGTTGCACTGGAAATCAATAACTCTTCGTTTTTGCATTCGCGTAAGGGCAGTGAGGATAATTGTCGTGCGGTTGCTGCGGCTGTGCGCGATGCTGGCGGCTGGGTGGCGTTAGGGTCGGATTCACATACTGCTTTCACGCTGGGAGAATTTGGCGAATGCCGTAAAATCCTGGATGATGTTAATTTCCCTGAAGACAGAATTTTAAACGTCACACCTAAACGCCTGTTGGCGTTTCTGGAATCGCGAGGCATGGAGCCGATCGCGGAATTTGCTGAACTGTAATTGTTACTAACTGGAATATATCAATGAACGAGTTTTCTATCCTGTGTCGTGTACTGGGCTCGCTGTTTTATCGCCAACCGCAGGACCCTTTACTGGTTCCCCTGTTTACCTTAATCAGTGAAGGTAAACTGTCCGCCAACTGGCCGCTGGAACAGGACGAACTGCTCACTCGTCTGCAGAAGAGCTGCGATATGCCCCAACTGGCTGCAGATTACAACGCGCTGTTTGTCGGTGAGGAGTGTGCTGTGCCGCCTTATCGTAGCGCCTGGGTAGAAGGGGCGAAAGAATCGGATGTTCGTGCATTTCTTTCTGCCCGCGGCATGCCGCTGGCAGATACGCCGGCAGATCACATTGGTACGCTGTTGCTGGCGGCTTCATGGCTTGAAGACCAGTCTGCGGAAGATGAAAGTGAGGCGCTTGAAACCTTGTTTGTAGACTACCTGCTGCCCTGGTGTGGTACGTTCCTTGGCAAAGTTGAGGCGCACGCAAACACGCCGTTCTGGCGTACCATGGCGCCGCTAACACGTGATGCTATTAGTGCAATGTGGGACGAATTGCAGGAAGATACTGACGAATAAATGTGATTTAAATCACTTTAAACTGCAACGCAAATTACATGCTTGCATAAATTGTGTGCACGATCTCATTCCTATGTCGTTTTTCTGCTAAGATACGCGGCATGAACATACTTCTCTCAATTGCAATCACAACGGGCATTCTCTCTGGGATCTGGGGATGGGTGGCCGTTTCTCTTGGCTTACTCAGTTGGGCTGGCTTTCTGGGTTGCACGGCCTATTTCGCCTGCCCGCAAGGTGGGCTAAAAGGACTGTGGATCTCGGCGTGTACGCTGCTAAGCGGTGTGGTGTGGGCGTTGGTGATTATTAACGGTAGCGCGCTTGCCCCGCATATGGACATTGTTGGTTATGTCATGACGGGAATTGTCGCGTTTCTGATGTGTATCCAGGCAAAGCAATGGTTGCTTTCATTTGTACCGGGCACGTTTATTGGCGCATGTGCAACATTTGCAGGGCAGGGCGACTGGCGACTGGTTGTACCGTCACTGGTACTGGGCCTGGTATTCGGCTATGCGATGAAAAACAGTGGTCTGTGGCTGGCATCTCGCCGTGAAAATCGAATATCGCCGACGCTGACCAGTAAATAAAAAAGCGTGAGGGTTTTCCTCACGCTTTTTATGCAGTAAAGATCCATCAGGATTCTGGCGGTACCGACATATGGCGGTATTTAACCAGAATGTCATTATCAACTTGTTTCTTATCCTGCAAATCCCACAATCCGCGATCGATGCCGTCATTAATTAAGAAGATAACGCCTGTTTCAATCGCTGACATCAGACAAAGCATAACCGGTTCGTTAGAGGTGTAGCCAATTTCACCTTCCAACAGACGCTGGTAGTCAATAAAGCGGAACACTCCAGCCTGTACTTCATAAGACAAAATGGTTTTACTGGTGTTCACTGACGACAGGATCTCACCGGTGCTGACGTTAACTACGCGCAGGTTTACCGCTATCTGGTCGAGCTGGTATTGCGTATCGGCGCCAATACCGAAATAACGCGCACCGACACCACCCGATTTAACGTTGCTTTCATAACCGATAATTGACCCTTCCACCATGACGTTTGCCGCGGTCAGGGACTGTAGCGGGATCCGGTTATTAATCGCAACCGTACCGTTTTCCTGAGCCGCACGAATGATTTTACGTTCGTTCAGCAAGTTCTGTAGCCCCTGACGTTCCAGAGGGACGAACCAACGAGAATCTTTCAATGCGGTGACAAGCATAGCCGTGGCGCTTTGCGGGACGGCGGTAGAGAAGTTACTTGCCGGGTAAGGTTTAAATTGGCCAGTCTCATCCTGAATGTTGTATACCGACACAAAGATCTTACCTGTAGGCATAGGCAGATGCGTCAAATCTTTATAGCTTTGGGCCCGGGGCATTAATGTCGGCTTAGCGGCTTCTTGAGGCGGAGCTGTTAAACATCCGCTGAGTAAAATTACTGCCACCATGATAAGTAAGCGCTGCATGATTTTTTCCTTTCGTGGCTATAATTTAAAAATCGGTCGACTGATTTTGTAAACCCGACACTTCAATAGTCGACGTTCTCCCCGTTTTCCTGTCCGTGACATTCAGTTGCAGTTGCCCATCCCGGTTGGCGATATCAACGATAAAATCGCTGGTTACCATCCTCCCCGGTTTACCGGTATTGATATTGGTGAGCAAGCCACCGAGTATTTGCGACTGTATTGCCTGGGTAAAGTTATCCAGTGCTGATGGGGTTTCAATCCCGTAATCGCCAGCACTCGGATCCTTATACGAGTTTTGCGCCTGAGCGCTGTTCAGTAAAAAAGAGCCGTTATTTGGGTTGCCACCAAAGTTAGGGTTGCGGAACTGGAACGTCATATTTCCGGCCCAACTTAATGGTGAAATCAGCATGAGCAAAACCACTGCATGTTTGACACGCATGAAAGCCTCCGGACAAAATCATGTTTTAGAATTCATCGCGCGCTAAATCGCTCGTACTTAATAGCGTTTGATCTATTTGCCGACGATTTAATGCTTCCTCAGTTTCTGCCAATGCGAAGACCACAATTTTGTCGAAGTCTCTTTTCGTCGGGAATAAAAAAGTCTGGAAGATAACGTCCTGATTGACAGTTATGGTGATCCAACTTCCCCAACGTGCACTGGGCCTTTCATTAATGGTTAAGTTTCCTGTGTACTTACTTTCCCACTTGTCACTAAAGGCACGATAAAAATCATGGCCAATGGAAGAGACAGTGTGGTCAGTCAACAGTCCGGGAACCTCCACCTCTACAGCAGCGTGTAGATTCCCGGCAGCAAGGAACAAATTTGCTGCCACAATCCAGGACAAATAGCTTTTCATGGCTTTATCGCCTGAGGTTATCATTGGCCCACGAGACCGCCTGCGTACGATTTTTGACAGCTATCTTTTTGAAAAGATTATAAAGATGTGTTTTAACCGTATTTTCACTAATAAATAGTGAACGCGCGATTTCAATATTTGAGGCGCCAATACGCAGTTTATTAAGGATTTCTTTTTCACGGTGCGTAAGTAATGCCGACTCCGTGCTGTTATAGCGGTAGTTCCCGGAATGCGTGATCAGGTAGCTGGCGAGTTTTTGTGAAAAGTAGCATTCGCCACGCAACACACCTTGCAATCCGCTGACGACACGCTGCTCATCTTCCGTTGCGTAGAATACGCCATTGATATGCGGCCAGTTTTCAATATCCCGATAAGGATAATCATCTGGGGTATTCAACAATAACGTCTTTATATTGTTGTTTTTTCTGCTCAAATTATCTTGCCAGTAATGGATCAGTTTTTTGTCTGCCTCCATCATGTCCAGTAGAACAATGCAGCTGGAGGAAATATCATCCAGAGAACGTTGAATATTATGTAATTTTCCTGTAATCGCCAGCGATTGTTTAAGGTGCTGCAAGAGAGCTGTCGCTTGCAAAGAAGGTTTAGTGATCAACAATAATGTATGACCATGAATACTATGGACTTCATTAAACATGATGAAACTCCACTTTTTTAGTCGCACACCTGACAGCTGTCTCTACTAAAATAGAGGCACCAGAAGTACTGACAGATGTTGCACTGCTGTGTAGAAATAAAATATCGACCCAACGGGGTGAAAATATTAAAACAAATGGACTTCAACTGATTTCAATCTAGCTATTACAAATCTTAAAGCAAGTGTTAAACATGTTACATAATGTAAATTTATATATTAAAATGTGATTTTTGGGTTTTTTAGAAGTTTAGATTTGATAGTAAAGTTGTACATTTTGGCGATACTGCATAGATTTAAAAAATCATACAAATTATAATATAGTATTGATTTTAAAGGATTAAATTTATGCTTAGATGGTTTTTGATTTCTAATAAATTCCGATCTTTTCGTCTTACTTTAAGTTGGACAATTTTAGATAGAAAAAATGACGCTTGTCACGACTTGTACTGCTAACTATCGAAGTACCTCGCTACGAGGCCCAGAAAACGCGGAAAACGCGTTTTTTTTGTTACTGCATAGAAATTCATTCACCGGGTTAAAAAAGAAATGAAATCCAGAGCTGTAACGGTATTGTTCGCTGTTAATTAGTACTTTGGGGTGAATCTGAATATAAAAATACAACTGGCGGGTGAGTTATTTAAAATGTTTCCGCAGACATACTCTTCATCGTAACGTGGCGTTAACAAATGTAAGTCATGTTAACAACAATTTGAGTGGTAATTAATTTAACTTCATGTACGACCAGGTCCAGGGTGACAACATGAAAAACAAGTTGTTATTTATGATGTTTACAATGCTGGGTGTGCCTGGGATTGCAGCCGCGACTACAAGTTATGATTTAGCTAATTCAGAATATAACTTTGCGGTAAATGAATTAAGTAAGTCTTCATTTAATCAGGCAGCCATTATTGGTCAGGTTGGCACTGCGAACAGTGCAAATACCCGCCAGGGGGGCTCGAAGTTATTGTCAGTCATTTCGCAAGAAGGTTCTGGTAATCGAGCGAAAACAGACCAGACGGGATCATATAACTTTGCATATATTGATCAAACGGGTAGTTCCAATGATGCGAGTATTAAACAAGGTTCATACGGTAATACGGCGGTAATTATCCAGAAAGGCTCTGGTAATAAAGCCAATATTACCCAGTACGGTACACAAAAAACAGCAGTTGTGGTGCAGAGACAGTCGCAAATGGCAATTCGCGTGACTCAACGCTAATCCATTAACGACGTTTAAATCAATCCGATGGGGGTTTACCATGAAACTTTTAAAAGTGGCAGCATTCGCAGCAATCGTAGTTTCTGGCAGTGCTCTGGCTGGTGTTGTTCCGCAATGGGGCGGCAATCATCATGGTGGTGGCAGTAATTATGGCCCAGACTCTTCACTGAGTATCTACCAATATGGGTCAAACAACTCTGCAAGTGCTCTGCAAAGTGATGCGCGTAAATCAGATGTCACCATCACACAACACGGGCGTGGCAACGGAGCTGTTGTTGGTCAGGGTGCTGATGACAGTACCATTAGCCTGAAACAGACCGGCTTCCAGAACAGTGCCACTATCGATCAGTGGAATGCAAAAAATGCTGATATTAGCGTGACCCAGTTCGGTGGCCGTAACGGTGCGTTGGTTAATCAGACAGCCTCTGACTCCAATGTGCTGATTCAGCAGGTTGGCTTTGGTAACAACGCTACAGCTAACCAACACTAATTCAGTTTTCTGACTGATAATAAACAGGGCGTGAGCCCTGTTTTTTTTCGGGAGAATATGATGCATACGCTATTACTCATTGCCGCGCTGGCAAATCAAATAACATTCAATACAACTCAGCAAGGTGATATGTACACCATTATTCCTCAGGTGACGTTAACTCAACCGTGCGTATGTGAGGTACAAGTCCTTGCCATACGTAAAGGGTCCGGGGGACAAAGCCAATCGCAGCAGAAAACAAGCCTTTCGGTCCCCGCTAATCGGCCGATTGAATTAACTAAACTGAGTTTTAATATTTCACCTGAGGATTCGGTCAAAATTATCGTTACCGTTTCGGATGGGCAGTCTCTGCATCTGTCTCAGCAATGGCCAGATTCAAACGGTCACCCGTGATTTTTTTGATGTATTTGCATTAAGGGTGTGGCTGGGAATGCACTGCTGTTCTATGAATATAGAGACGTTTGAACGTTTTAATTTGATCGTTAATCACAGCGGCGAAGGATCATTTCGATCCCTCAAGGATGGCTAATCATTGAGGAACCCTTATGTGTACATTATTAAAGCGTTTTTTTAGTATCAGCTTGTGCAGCATTTCTCTTTTTACCCTCCCCGCAATGGCGCAACAAATCTCAACCGGCGGGGTTATTCATTTTCGCGGTGCAATAGTTGAATCACCTTGCGATGTTAACGCTCGGCAGCAGCAAATTGAATTGTCATGTATGCGCGACGGCACCACCCGTAATAGTCTCTACAGTCAGCAACAGGTCGCGACTGCCCCTCAAAATGTGCAGCAAATTGCCACAGTCAAAATGCACTATCTCAATGAACAGAAAAATATGGCAATTCTTAACATTGAATATAAATGAATCATTCCGGCGTACATATGCACACGTTTGGTTAAAAAGTGAGATTTCCGGGAAAACCCTGCTGTACACTTAACAAATAGTGTTTGGTCAGGGGGAACTTATGCAATCACGTGTTCATGTGTTACATGGCGATATTACGACGATCGCTGTTGATGTGATTGTCAACGCGGCGAATCCATCGCTATTGGGCGGAGGTGGCGTCGATGGAGCGATTCATCGCGCTGCAGGGCCTGCGTTGCTGGCGGCCTGCAAACAGGTTATCCAGCAACAGGGCGAATGCCCAACCGGTCATGCGGTTATCACCCTGGCGGGAAACTTGCCCGCCAGGGCGGTGATCCACACCGTGGGGCCCGTATGGCAGGGTGGCGATCATCATGAAGCTGAACGCCTCGAAGAGGCTTACTTTAATAGCTTGCAACTGGCCTTAGCCAATGGCTATCAGTCCATTGCTTTTCCGGCGATTAGCACCGGGGCTTATGGTTATCCCCGCGCTGCAGCGGCAGAGATCGCGGTTAAAACGGTGTTGAAATTTATCACCCGACGTGCGCTTCCCGATCAAATATACTTCGTGTGCTTTGATGAAGAAAACGCTCGGCTATACAAGAGATTACTTACCCAGCAAGGCGATGAACGCACGGACTGATATGACGCGACTTGAGCGTGCCATCACGCCACTTTGTGAAAACCACCCGGGAGAATGCGGCATTCTGACGTTGGATGACAGCCTGGATGCATTTGCTGCTCGCTATCGGTTGACGGAAATGGCGGAACGTACCCTGGATGTTCAGTATTACATCTGGGAAAGCGACATGTCCGGGCTATTACTATTTTCCGTTTTGCTGGCTGCGGCGAAGCGGGGCGTCCGGGTGCGTTTGTTGCTGGATGATAACAACACGCCAGGTCTGGATGACACGCTGCGTTTGCTGGACAATCACCCTAATATAGAAATCCGTCTGTTTAATCCCTTTTCCTTTCGTATCCTGCGTGCACTAGGCTATTTAACCGATTTTGCCCGGTTGAATCGACGTATGCACAATAAAAGTTATACCGCTGACGGCGTCGTAACTCTCGTGGGCGGGCGAAATATCGGCGATGCCTATTTTGGCACAGGTGAACAACCGCTGTTTTCCGATCTGGATGTTATGGCTATCGGGCCGGTGGTCCAGGATGTTGCTGACGACTTTGAGCGTTACTGGCACTGCCGCTCGGTTTCAACATTGCAAAATGTACTTGAGGTGGCTGAGCCAGCTTCAACGCAAAAAATCGAACTTCCAGAATCCTGGTATAACGATGACATCACGCGTCGCTATCTACATAAGCTGGAAACCAGCCAGTTTATGACCCACCTCGATCAGAGATCACTACCGCTGATTTGGGCGAGAACTCGCTTGCTGAGTGATGATCCCGCAAAAGGAGAGGGGAAAGCGCCGCGCCACTCACTATTACCGCAGCGTTTGTTTGACGTGATGGGATCTCCCACCGAGCGTATTGATATTATTTCCGCCTACTTTGTACCAACTCGCGCCGGTGTGGCGCAGCTCCTGAGACTGGTGAGAAAAGGCGTTAAGATCGCGATTTTAACTAATTCTCTGGCGGCGAATGATGTCGCAGTAGTTCACGCAGGCTATGCACGCTGGCGAAAAAAGCTCTTGCGCTACGGTGTGGAGTTATACGAGCTCAAACCAACCCGCGATCGCGTTTCAGCAGTACATGACCGGGGATTAACCGGTAATTCAGGCTCCAGCCTGCATGCGAAAACCTTCAGTATTGACGGTCGTAAAGTGTTTATCGGCTCGCTTAATTTTGATCCCCGTTCAACGCTGCTCAATACGGAAATGGGGTTTGTGATTGAGAGTGAAGTACTGGCCGAGTTGATTCATAAACGTTTTATGCAAAGCCAGCGTGAAATGGCCTGGCAACTACGTCTTGATCGGTGGGGAAGAATCAATTGGGTCGACAGACTTTCTGGCAGTGAACAGGTACTGAAAAAAGAACCCGCCACAGGATTCTGGAAGCGGGTTCTGGTAAAGCTGGCGTCCGTGTTACCCATTGAGTGGTTGCTCTGAACCACACAATGATTGACGGAAAACTAACCGGCCACGGCCTTGTTTTTATCCTGCCTGACGGGTGGTTTACCCGAAAAGAGAAACCTCAGCACCGGGATCCGTAAATGGATTTCGTACAGTATTACCGCAATCCCGACTACAAACAGTAGACCGCAGAGAAAACCCAGCAAATTCGACTTGATATGCGGTGTGATGTAAGCGCCAAAAAACAGCGTTAACGGATGATGCACCAGATAGATAAACAGAGATGCGTTGACAAAATAGGTTACGCGGGCTGACTGGAAATTCAGCAAACGGTGACCAAGTGAAAAGACGACGTTCACCATCCACAGGCCCATGACCATGGTAATAACATATTCGGTTTCATACATCCAGGCATCGCCGTTGCCGTAACGTTGATTGAGCAGGTATGCGACAAATGCGCATGCGGCGCCCAGCGTGCAGCCGCGCGATGGCGTGGTAAACAGCGCTTTCAGATTAGGATTGATAAACGCCAGCGCACCGAGCATAAAGAAAGGCACATAAAACAACGTTTGCATAACGATAAAATTAAACATGCCATCGCTGAGAATCGAAGGGTAGAGGATGAAAATCGTTCTTCTGACGGCGGCATAACCGAAACCCAGCACTGCAAAAATCAGCGTTAACTTCGTCATTGACACCGCAGGCGCGCTGCCGACGTCTCTTTGCGTCAATCTGTGTTTCATCTGGGTAAACACCCACATGCTCAGGGTCGTTAACACCACGAGAACCAGTAAAAACCACAGATGGGAAATCAGCTCCCAGGCCAGCGCGTTGTATTTATCGTAGCCGCTGAGGGTATGCCAGCTGTCTGCTTTGCCTTTCACGTATTGCAGCATGATAAATTGCGGCAGCGTAAGCAGCGGAATCGCGGTCAGCATAGGGATCCCCACGCGTTCTACACGCACTTTCCACCAGCGCTTTAACGGATAGCGTAGAAATAGCATGTAGGAAAAATAACCCGAAATGACAAAGAAGACTTGCATGCGAAAAGCATGGATAAAGTCATTGAACAAGGTCAACCACCACGATGGTTCTGCGCTGTTCACGTGCCATGTGTGGGTGGAGTAGATCAATGAAATATGAAACGGGATCCCTAACAACATTAGCCAGGCACGGATGGAGTCAAGAAAATATTCGCGTGGTGGTGATACAGAGCTCATAGACAGTTATGTATTCTCAGACTTTTCGTCTTATCCCTAAGACGAATAATGGTTACATTCGAGGGCAACCCTACACGAAGTCTAACAACCTGTCTCCAGGATAAGCACGCAAAGTGAAAACAGGCAGACGAACCTGCTTAAACCATGAGCCAGCGCGCGAACAATACAGGGATTCAGTTGTCGGAATACCCGATTATCCATTAAAATGGATCGGATCAATATAAGCACACAAAGGGGGAAGTGCTTACTAATTATGAAACATAAACTACAAATGATGAAAATGCGTTGGTTGGGTGCAGCAGTCATGTTAACGCTGTACACATCATCAAGCTGGGCATTCAGCATTGATGATGTTGCAAAACAAGCTCAATCCTTAGCCGATAAAGGCTATGAGGCGCCAAAAAGTAACTTGCCCTCCGTTTTCCGCGACATGAAATATGCGGATTATCAGCAGATCCAGTTTAATCATGACAAAGCGTACTGGAACAATCTGAAGACCCCATTCAAACTCGAGTTCTACCATCAGGGTATGTACTTCGATACCCCGGTCAAAATAAATGAAGTGACTGCCACCGCAGTCAAACGAATCAAATACAGCCCGGATTATTTCACTTTCGGCGATGTTCAGCATGATAAAGACACGGTAAAAGATCTCGGTTTCGCCGGGTTCAAAGTGCTGTATCCGATCAACAGCAAAGATAAAAACGATGAAATCGTCAGCATGCTCGGGGCCAGCTATTTCCGCGTGATTGGTGCAGGTCAGGTTTATGGCCTTTCTGCACGCGGCCTGGCAATTGATACCGCCTTGCCATCGGGTGAAGAATTTCCACGCTTCAAAGAGTTCTGGATCGAGCGTCCAAAACCGACTGATAAACGTTTAACCATTTATGCCTTACTGGATTCTCCGCGTGCAACAGGAGCGTATCGCTTTGTCATCATTCCTGGTCGTGACACGGTAGTCGATGTTCAGTCCAAAGTTTATCTGCGCGACAAAGTGGGCAAACTTGGCGTGGCACCGTTAACCAGTATGTTCCTGTATGGACCTAACCAGCCTTCTCCGACGACTAACTATCGTCCAGAACTGCATGACTCTAACGGTTTGTCCATCCACGCTGGCAACGGCGAATGGATTTGGCGTCCGCTGAATAACCCGAAACATCTCGCGGTGAGCAGCTTTGCTATGGAAAATCCGCAAGGTTTCGGTCTGTTGCAGCGTGGCCGTCAGTTCTCGCGTTTTGAAGACATCGACGATCGTTACGATCTGCGCCCGAGCGCCTGGATCACGCCAAAAGGCGATTGGGGCAAAGGTAAGATTGAGTTAGTTGAAATTCCAACTAACGATGAAACGAACGATAACATCGTTGCGTACTGGACTCCGGATCAACTGCCTGAAGCCGGTAAAGAAATGAACTTTAAATATACCCTGACGTTCACGCGTGATGAAGACAAGCTTCATGCGCCTGATAACGCCTGGGTACAGCAGACACGTCGTTCTACCGGTGATGTTAAACAGTCCAATCTCATTCGTCAGCCTGACGGTACCATCGCGTTTGTGGTGGACTTTTCCGGCACCGATATGAAAAAGCTGCCGCAGGATACGCCGGTTACCGCACAAACCAGTATTGGTGACAACGGTGAAATCGTTGAAAACACCGTGCGCTACAACCCGGTCACTAAAGGTTGGCGTTTGGTATTGCGCGTGAAAGTGAAAGACGTGAAGAAAACCACTGAAATGCGTGCTGCCCTGGTCAATGCCGATCAGACGCTGAGTGAAACCTGGAGCTACCAGTTACCTGCCAATGAATAAGACAACTGAGTATATTGACGCAATGCCGCTTTCGGATATCGAAAAAGCGGCACTGCCGAAAACTGACATCCGCGCCGTTCATCAGGCGCTGGATGCTGAGCATCGTACGTACTCGCGCGAAGATGATTCACCGCAGGGTTCTGTAAAAGCTCGTCTTGAGCAAGCATGGCCGGATTCTCTGGCTAAAGAGCAGTTGGTTAAGGACGATGAGGGGCGCGATCAGCTACAGGCGATGCCAAAAGCAACGCGTACCTCTATGTTCCCCGATCCCTGGCGTACCAACCCGGTTGGCCGTTTTTGGGATCGTCTGCGTGGGCGCGATGTGACTCCGCGTTATCTTTCGCGTTTGACCAAAGAAGAACAAGAGAGCGAGCAAAAATGGCGTACCGTAGGCACCATCCGCCGCTATACGTTGTTGATCTTAACGCTGGCGCAAACGGTCGTTGCAACCTGGTATATGAAGACGATCCTTCCTTATCAGGGGTGGGCATTCATTAATCCTGCAGACATGATGGGGCAGGATTTGTGGGTCTCCTTTATGCAACTGCTGCCCTACATGCTCCAGACCGGCATTCTTATTTTGTTTGCCGTACTTTTCTGTTGGGTATCAGCGGGGTTCTGGACCGCGCTGATGGGCTTCCTGCAATTGCTGATTGGACGGGATAAGTACAGTATCTCGGCCTCAACGGTCGGGGATGAACCGTTGAATCCTGAACACCGTACGGCGTTGATTATGCCTATCTGTAACGAGGACGTTGATCGCGTATTCGCGGGACTTCGCGCCACGTGGGAGTCGGTCAAAGCAACGGGCAACGCTGA
>OJSO01001168.1_pt1 | contig 17766 bp, 20 predicted proteins | sample 1599521 | NCBI WGS metagenome assembly OJSO01 (sample SAMN04168659, study PRJEB22393) | human gut metagenome | biome: human gut microbiome; feature: stool | host: Homo sapiens | collected 2014-05-12 | reverse complement strand
TGGTAATCGTTCAGAACCCTACCCTTGCACCAGCAATCGAAAAATCAGACTATGAGCCAAAGACACCAGAAGCAGACGGAAATCTGGACGCTGATACTGTCAATGACGCTACTGCATTTTTGGAAACATTCTTTAAACTATACCCGACAGCCACAGAAAAAGAGCTTGCTTATTATGTATCGGGGAATGTGCTTGAACCTATTGGCAGGGAATATCTCTTTTCCGAATTAATCAATCCAGTGTTTACGGCTGACGGGGACAATGTGAAAGTTAAGGTTGCCGTGAAATTCATTGACAATCAGACAAAGGCAACACAGGTATCACAGTCTGAACTTGTGCTACATAAGGGCGGCAACTGGACGATTGTAAGATAGATTTATAAGGCGTACAAACATCATAATTGTACGCCTTATTTTTATAGTTTGCCATAATACTGGCACAGTTCTTTAGTCCGTTCCAATACAAGGGTTTTCAATTGCTCTGGGTAGATAGAATTAATCAATTTTCCATATGAAAGAAAATAATCAGCAATAAATCTTTCTTCCCCCACATTGTAGAATCCTTTTATTTTGTATTGTCCATTACATTTAACTAATTCCATCGAGGGATAATTTTCTTTATAAAATAAATCAGCTCCTTTATCTGATATTTGAACTTCAAAATCCGTAGCATTTTCAGACTTAAATATGTTTGTTGAATAATTTAGAAGCTCTTGTCTTGGCTTTGGTATATGGCACTCACTTTCTGAAATATCGATAATTCTATCACAACGGAAAACTTGAACTCTTTGCCTGTCATGATTAAAACCTGTAACGTACCATTGTCCAAAAGATGAAGATACATCAAAAAACTGCACTTGTACTTCTGATACAGATTCGCCTTTTTTATAAGAGATACAGCACACCGCATCTTTTACTGCCATTTCCAAAATATCTTTTAGTAATGGGCTACTGTTATAATGCTTAGTCCCCTCAAGACTTAATGTACGTTCCATTTTATGAATATTACTAATAAGTTCATCAGACAAGCAAGTTTCAAACTTTTTCTTTAACTTTCCAATACTTAAATGAAAAGGGGTTGATTCATAGGCGTTTAAAGTGAGCATAGCAAAATACAAAGCATACATTTCATCAACAGTAAAAATAATTGGTGAAAGAAGTCTATTTTTCAAAATACCGTATCGTCCATTTCTTCCTGTTTCTGAAAATATGGGCATACCGATTTCTTCTAAAGATTGTATATCTCGAATTGCTGTACTTTTAGATATTCCGTACTCTTGCATAATATCTTTCAAGTTAAAAAAACTTTTATCGTTTAAAAAAATCATCATGTCATTCAATCGTGTGGATTTACGCATTCGTTTAAACCTCCTTATTCTGTTTAAATGGTGTTATATTCTGACACCATTTTATATTATACTATTCATGTATCAATAATAAAAGGAGGATTTCTATGGATACACTAAAAGAATTTCAAAAAATGATGGCAGAACAGACTGACCTTGCTTTGGCAACTGTTGGAACAGACGGCATTCCGAATGTTAGAATCGTCAATTATTATTTCAATCCCGAAAATAATATTGTGTACTTTGCAACGTTTAAAAATAACGAAAAAGTAAAGGAAATGAAACAAAATCAGAATGTTGCTTTTACAACAATTCCAAAAAAAGAGAACGAACATATAAAAGCAAGAGGAACTGCTATCAAGAGCAAACAAACTATTTTTGATTTGGCGGATTGTTTTTGCGAGAAGATACCTGATTATCGAGAAACGATAGAATATGGTGGAAAATCACTGATAGTATATGAAATACACTTTGAAACAGCAACCGTTACTTTAGATTTATCTAATAGTAAAACTCTCAAGTTGTAAACAATCAAAACTAATCAAGATTTTAGATATTTAACGCACTGCTTTAAAGGGGCTTGCATTATGGAATATTTTGAGAAATCTACAAAAACATCAAACTCAATTTAGCAGTACAACACTTACAATTACAACTGAATATGCCAGAGCTTTAGCTCGTACAAACACTATGTTTTGTGCGGGCTTTTTTTGTACCCCAAAATTTTTTTCATTTTTTTCGATTTTTGGAAGCAAATCACACCTTTCATTCCCTATATGGTTCGGAAAGAGGGAGAAACACTTTTCAAGTCATAGCAGGAAAGGGGGTGAGATTATATGAAACCATCTGACTTCCAGAAAGCGGTACAGTGCCGTTTTGAAAGTTGTTTGAAAAAAGTAATCCGTCATGTTGTAAAGGACTATCAGCAGGAATTGAAACGTCGTAAAGAAAAAGAAATTCCATTCTGCGAACTTCCAGACATTATCGTTGAGAAATTCTCATCATGGGACGAATACGAAACAGATTATACGGCATTTTATGTGTGGTATGGATATAAGAGTTTATGACGACGAACTGGCAGAAGCCCTAAAACGGCTCTCGGAGAAGAAACGGAACAATGTATTGATGTATTATTTCTTGGAAATGAGTGACACAGAAATTGCTGATGTTATGAACTATACCAGAGGAGCGGTATTCAAACATAGACGCCGTGCGTTAGAAGCTATGAAAGAAATACTAAAGGAGATGAACTGATTATGAAGAAAACGTACAAGCACCCGTCCTATTATCAGATTTCATCTGCCATAGACGGGAATGAAAATGCGATTGAGAATGTACTGGCTTTCTATGACCCGTACATATCAAAATGCTGTTTACGTCCTCTCTATGATGAATACGGCAATGTCTATATTGTTGTTGATATGGAATTAAAAGGACGTGTCAGAGAAGAACTTATCAAAATGATTTTGGACTTTGATATTCCTTTAGAAACCGAGGAATAACAAGCAGTAACCGCAGAGCATGATTTGTTCAATCCCCTCTTTCCTGCTCTGCTCCCTGCTTTTACATGAAAGCAACACGCTTTCGCCACAGCTCTTTGACAACTGAATAAAGCAGACAGATACGTTTGTGAGATAGCGAGCCACGGGGACTGTACGCCACGACCTTTTCAAAAGAAAGCGAGCGACCCACGCAGTGATCCGAGAGCGACTGTTGGAAAAGTCGTTTTGCCACGACCTATCCTCACAGAATAATGATACGTCCGCATGGTGCGGTTCTGCCCACAAGAATGGGAATAGTTGAGATACTAACGGAGCTTTCCAAAGCCGTCTGCCTGCTTGTAAAAAATGACACACAGTAAAGGGGGTGCATAGATTATGAACAATACTGATGTGCCTATCTGGGAAAAATATACGCTGACGATTGAAGAAGCGTCCAAATACTTCCGCATTGGCGAAAAGAAATTGCGTAAATTAGCCGAAGAAAATCTTGACGCTGGCTGGGTTATCGTGAACGGCAACCGTATTCAGATAAAGCGAAAATAATTTGAAAAAATCATAGATACATTGGACGAAATCTAATGTCATTGAGCCGTAGATATGGTATAATAAAATATAGCGTATCACGGCTCATTCCATGACGGAAAGGAGCTTTACACTATGTCTAATGTAAAACGAAAAGACAGTAAAAATCGCAATTTGCGTAATGGAGAGAGCCAGCGAAAAGACGGAAGATACGTTTATAAATATACCGATATATACGGAAAGCCACAATTTATCTATTCTTGGAAACTTGTACCGACAGACAAGACACCTGCTGGAAAGCGTGATGATATTTCGTTGAGGGAAAAAGAAACACAGATAAAAAAAGACCTCAATGATGGTATCGACACGGTAGGCGGTAAAATGACAGTTTGCCAGCTTTACGACAAGAAGAACAGCCAAAGAAAGAACATCAAGAGGGCTACTGAAAAGGGACGACAGTATCTTATGAACGCTCTGAAAAATGACCCGTTGGGTATGAGGGCAATTGATACTGTTAAACAGTCGGACGCTAAAGAATGGGCTATCAGAATGAGCGAAAAAGGATATGCCTATAAAACGATTGATAACTATAAACGTTCCTTGAAAGCGTCATTTTACATGGCGATACAAGACGACTGTATCAGAAAGAACCCATTTGAATTTAAGCTAAGTGATGTTCTGGAAGATGATACGGAGCAGAAAGTTATCCTTACACCAGAGCAGGAAGAACGCCTGCTTGCCTTTATGGAAACGGATAAGATTTACAACAAGTATTATGATGAGGTTGTGCTTCTGCTGGAAACGGGACTTCGTATTTCTGAATTTTGCGGACTGACGACGCATATTGATATGCAGAACAGAATACTCAATATAGACCACCAGTTATTGAAAGATAGTGAAATCGGCTACTATATTGAAACACCAAAGACCAAAAACGGAAAACGGGAACTTCCATTGACAGAACGGGCTTATCAAGCAATCCAAAGAATACTAAAGAACAGAGGAAAGGCACAACCGCTGATTGTAGGTGGTTACAGCAATTTCCTATTCTTAAACCGTGAGGGCTTGCCTAAGGTTGCAGGAAACTATGAGGGTATGGTGCGAGGGCTGATTAAGAAGTATAACAAGTACCACAAGGACAAGTTACCTAACATCACACCTCATTCATTTAGACATACTTATTGTACGAATATGGCAAACAAAGGAATGAACCCTAACACTCTGCAATATCTCATGGGACACGCTAATATAACCATGACACTTGGCTATTACGCACACGGTACATTTCAATCTGCAAAAGCGGAACTGGAAAGACTGTCTTGTTAATATCGGAGCTTATATTTACTACTCATTTACTACTTTTGGTTGCATTTTCATGCTGGTAAATGCCAGCTTATGCAAGGTATCTTCCAAAAAGAAAATACCGATAAAGCCCTAAAATACGGGATATATCGGCATTTACCAACTTATGAAAGGATAATCACAAATTTAGTAAGTTTTTAGACAAAAAAATATTAGACTATGAAAAGAAGGTTGAAGAAATATTAAAATCTCATAGAGGTGGAGAACAAGAGGAGCGAACATATAATTTTCTCAAAGAAGGGGCAAATTCAAAAATCTATAATTTTTGTTCTTTGATAATTGATTGTGATAGTTTGTTACTGCATTTTGATGGGTATATTGATTCTATAGATTTACACTATTATAAAGAAGCACAGGAAGTACTTACTTATATTCAAGAGAAAACAATAATGGTTGTAAGTGGTATTACTAGTTTTATGATAGATATGTATGCAGATAATATATTGAATCTTTCACAGAATTATATGATTATGCCGGATGCAATACATTATTTAAAGGCGCATAAGTCGATAATGGCGATTCTTAAAACTGTGAATGAAGAAGAAATTACTTGCAGAGAATTTTTGGAACAGGAAAGAACACATCTATTTCCTGTTCTGTGCATCTGTTGTGAAACTATGCTGTTAAGAAAAAAATGGATGTATTGAAGTTTGTTTTGGCGTTTTTAATGATCATAAAATCGCTGGAATACACTAAAAAATGGAAAATATATGTTTATCAGCTTATTGAGGTGTGTAAAGATATTTTTTTTGCGCCACTTTACATAGGATGATTATTCAAAGAGCAGAATTAACAGGTAAAGCGGCTAATCGATGTAGTGATGATAATACTACGCGTATGCAACTTATTTTTTCTTTAGAAAATAATGATGATATTTACATTTTAAGGATTGATATGCCACATAAAGGAGAAGAAAAATTACATATCAATATGGAGGAATGTATAGAATCTGGTGTAGTAGCTTCAGGATTTCCGCTAAAATTTGACGGAGAAAAGAGTCTCAAATTAAGAAAAATACTTGGGCGTTATTTCGATAAATTGTTTTATACTGCAGGAAACAGAATTTGGTTTAGAACAAACTTTTTAAAAAAACTAAATCATGTAGATATAGACAGTGAAAAGAAGGAAAGAGTACGAAGTATTTTTAAAGCGCAATCTCACAAAGAAATTATTTCGTATAAAATTATTTCATACTATGATGAAGTGCAAGTATTAGCCTTTTTTGATGAAATAAAAAAATATTTAGAAAAATTCCAGTTAACTCATATGCTGCAAACAAAATTAAAAAGGAACAGTGAGCAAGTGTATAATGAAGTAAAAAAGATAAGAAAAAATTTTGAAAAGATACAAAATCTTTGGGAGAAAATGGGAAAAAACTTTTATTCACCAGTATCGATAAGAGAATGTTTGTGGATCTTATATGAAAAACAAGGGTTGGAACAAATGAACGTAAGCAAAGAAAGTATGGAAATAATGGAGTTGAGTAAGATTTTTGATCTAATTAGCAAACATTGTGTTTGAGTATCTTTGGAATGGAGCTTTATGTTATATACGTAGTAAATGTTGAAAATAAATAATGCAAAATTGTTACAAAGCCACTTGAAAATTTTGGCAAAAAGTGCTTTAATAAAATTAATATTATACAGGCGGGTTGTTACTTTTTAGGCAAAACCGAACTTTTGGAACAGAGTATATAATGTAAAATTGTATATTCTGTTCTGAGAGTTCGGTTTTTTAGTGCAAAGCAGAATATTTTCCTGCTGTAAAGATTCGTCTGATAATAAATAATGAGGAGGAAAGATATGAAGAAAAAAGGAACATGGATGCGTGCAAGTGCAGGCGCCCTTTCTGCGGCAATGGTATTGGGGTCTGTAACTGTAGCGCCGGCTGTAAAGGCAGAAAATGTGGAAGAGAAAGCGGGTTATGAGGTTAACTATGCTCTTAATTCAAAAGTAACTGCGAGCAATCAGGAAGTGGCAAATCAGTGGGGACCGGAGAAAGCGGTAGATGGCATTGTGAATCGTGATGCTGCAAAACCGGAACAGTCGCGCTGGTCAACAGAGCAGAGCACTACACAGGAAGCCAGAACATTGACATTAGACTTGGGGACTGTAAAGACATTCAGTCAGTTTGTTATTGAGTGGGAGAGAACCAATATTACAAATTTCAAGATTTCTGTTTCTGATACAGAAAACGGTGAATACAAAGATGTTTATGTAAAGGAAAATGGTAAGAATATTACATCTCTCACAAGCAGAATCAGTCTTGAGGAAGCTGCAACAGGACGTTTTGTTCGTTTGACGGTAAATGGGTATACGTTGAACCCGGGTAACTGGCAGTCTGTATCTCTCTATGAGTTCAAAGTACTTGGAGAGGCTGAGAACTTAAGCAAAGGTGCAATAGTAAAAGCTGATGGACACGAGACAGATGATTTTACAGAAGCGAAAGCGATTGACGGAGACGATACAACACGTTGGGCAAGTCCGGTTGCATTAGGGGAACACTGGATTAGTTTAGATTATGGGAAAGAAATTTCTATCCAGTCATTCAAGATTCACTGGGAGCGCACGAATGCAACAAAATATCGTTTGGAAAAATCGTCAGACGGTACAAACTGGGAGTCGGTTGTAAGTTTTGAGAAGAAACCAGACAGTTATCAGCAGATTATTAACTTAGATGAGCCAATCAACACACAGCATGTACGCCTTTTTATTGAAGAGTTTGATCCGAAGGGAGCGCCGGAAAATGGAAATGAAGTAACGTGGGATACTGTTGGTATTTATGAATTTGAGACTTATGCCGGGAAATTAGAAGAGCCGGAAAACACCCAGGATCCACAGGAAATTGCAGACAATCTGGAAATCCCTGAATTGATTGAAGGAGATTCTAAGAAATTTACAATGCCGGAAGTTCCGGAAGGATTTGAAATCAGCTTTGTCGGAGCAGACTATGAACAGATTTTAGACAGAGACTTGACAGTTTATCAGCCGCTGGTTACACAGCAGATTAAGATGAACTTCAATGTAAAAGCAGCAGGAAAAGATGGAAAAGCAGTTGACTCGAAAGAATATACAATGACTGTTACTGGTAAATACGAGCAGGAAGAGGGAGACAACGCAAAGCCAGCAGTAATTCCGGAACTTGCTGAGTGGAAAGGTGCAAAAGGCGGAGAGTTTGCAGTGAAAGACGGCAGCCGTATTGTTGTTGCAAATAAAGACAAAGCAGCGCTTCAGAGAGCGGCAACAGAGTTCCAAAAAGATTACAAAGATATTTTGGGAAAAGATCTTCAGATTGTATATGCGGACAGTGCAAATGCCGGAGATTTCTTCTTTACACTTGTAGAAGCAGGAACAGGTCTGAAAGAGGAAGGATACAATCTGAAAATTGATGATTCAGTTACAGTGGAAGCAGAAACTTCAACAGGTGCATACTGGGCAACAAGAAGTATTCTTCAGATTTTAAAACAGACAGATGGAACAATCGCAAAAGGTGAGGCACGTGACTATCCAAAATACGAAGTGCGTGGATTTATGCTTGATGTAGCGAGAAGACCATTTTCTAAGAAAATTGTAGATGAAGTTGCCAAGACAATGTCATGGTATAAGATGAATGATTTACAGCTTCACTTGAACGATAACTATATTTTCCTGGAAGAATACACAAAAGCGGGAGAAGATCCGATGACAGCGTATGAAGGTTTCCGTTTGGAATCGAACATCAAAGCTGATGGGAATCTAAATAAAGTGGATTTGACAAGTGATGATATTTATTGGACGAAAGATGAGATGCGCTCAATGATTCAGGATTACCGTGAGATTGGTATGAACGTCGTACCGGAATTTGATACACCGGCACATTCACTGTCATTTACAAAAGTACGCCCTGATCTTCGGTTTGGAACAAGTGGACGTGAAAATGACCATTTTAATCTGCATGACAAATACAGTGATTCTTTAGAATTTGTAACAGGTCTTTGGGATGAATACTTAAAAGGAGACAATCCGGTATTTGATCAAGGGACGACTGTCAATGTCGGAACAGATGAATATGACGGAAGATATGCAGAACAGTTCCGTCAGTTTACAGATGATCTGTTAGCACATGTTCAGGAGAATGGAAATCAGGTACGTCTTTGGGGAAGCCTTTCTATGAGAAAAGGAAATACACCGGTAAGAAGTGAAGATGTGCAGATGAATATCTGGAATGATGGATGGGCAAATCCAAAAGAGATGTACAAAGAAGGGTATGATCTGATCGACATGAATGACGGAACGGTATATATTGTTCCGGCAGCCGGATATTATGGTGATTATTTGAATAAACAGCACTTATACAGCAATTATGATCCGGCAAAACGTATGGGAGTTCCGGTTGGTTCTGAACAGACACTCGGTGGAGCTTATGCAATTTGGAATGACATGGTAGATAAGAAAGCAAATGGTCTTTCTGAGATGGAAATTTATGACCGTTTCAACGATGCAGCTCCATTCTATGCATCAAGCTTGTGGGGAGATGAAGAAAAGACTTACGCAGAGGCAACAGAAGTCAGCGAAGCAGTTGGAGAAGCTCCTCGCACAAACGCATACGATAAGGTGGACAGCAAAGGTGACACAATCGTTTCTTATGATTTTGATGAAGGATTGAATGACGAATCCGGAAACGGATATGATGCAAAAGATGCAGTGAATGCAAAAGTAGAAGATAAAGCATTTGTATTGAACGGAAAAGAAAGCTATGTTTCTACTCCGCTTGACCGTGTTGGTCCTGGAAAGGAACTTTCTTTCGACATTACAATGAAAAAACCTGGAATGCCTGGAGAAATTTTATTCGAGGCAGACGCAGAATATGGAACATATGATATCCGTATCATGGAAGATGGAACACTTGGATTTACAAGAGAAGGTTATGACTATTCCTTTGGATATAAACTTCCGGTAAATCAGAAAGTATCTCTGACAATCAGAACAGACGGAGATGTAACTTCTCTGATTGCAGATGGCAAGAAATATTCTGCAACAGGAAGCTACACATATGAAGGTGATTTGAAAGCATCTAATATCTCACGTGCGTCATTGTCATTGCCTACAGAAAGAATTGGTTCTAAGACAAATGCGGTAAACGCAGTGATCGATAACATTGTGTTGACTTCTAAAGTGGTAAAAGAAGATTTGACAGAGGGAGTAATCGATTCAAAAGACTTCACAGTGACAGCTGACAACGAAAACTCAGATGGAAAAATTACAAATGCATTTGATAATAATATTTCTACAATCTGGCATACACAGTGGTCTCCAGACAAGAAACCACTTCCTGCTGTGATCACAATTGATATGAAGAAGAATTACGATATTAATGGCTTCTACTATATGCCAAGACAGACAGGAAATAATGGATATATCTTAGAATATACATTGGAATATCAAGATGCTTCCGGAAACTGGCAGAAAGCTGTAGATAAAGGAACATGGGCTTCTAATGGATCTGAGAAAAATGTGAGATTTAAACCAATCAACACATCAAAATTAAGACTGACAGTTACAAAAGGACAGAATGATTTCGGTAGTGCGGCAGAGTTTAAAGTGCTTGGAGGAACAGAGGACTTGACAAAAGTACCACTTCGCATCAGCGCATATGTAGAAGGAAACGGAACCGCATCGGTTTCTAAAAATGAGATTATCAAAGGAGAAGAGGTAACTTTTACTGCTGAGACGAAAAATGGTTCTACATTTGTAGGCTGGTATGATGTGTTGGGAAATGAAGTAAGCAAAGAGGCTTCTTATAAAGTGATACCGGAAGACAACCTCACTTTAATTGCAAAGTTTGAAGGCGGAGAAAAACCGGTAGATCCGGAAAATCCAGTAGACAAGAGTGCTCTGGAGAAATACTACAATGAGTGCGTTGCATACTACAAAGAAAATGATTACACAGTGGATAGTTGGAAGGTATATGAAGCAGCACTTGCAAATGCAAAAGCAGTACTTGACGACAAGGATGCAACAGTAGAGGAAATCAAAGAAGCTACAGAGAAACTTGCCAAGGCAGCTAAGGATTTAGTGAAAAAAGAGGAAAATAAGAAGCCGGAGACTCCATCTACCGATGGCTCAGATGAATCTGGAAAGAAACCGGTGACAGGGGATTCGGCTGCGACGCCAATGATGATGGTTCTCGCAGCAGCGGCATCCGTAATTGCAGGAAAAGAAATCTTGAAGAGGAAAAGAGAGAAGAGAGAAGTGGATAGAGAATAGAGAATAAAAAGGAATCGGTCATGGCATACCGATTCCTTTTTTGTACATGTTAGCTTATGAAAGTTTTTTCGCATCTTTGAAGAATGTAAGTGCTGTGTAGATCATTACTACGATAACAATCCATGTCAATAGTGTGATAGGCATCTTTTTTACTAAGAAGTAAGCGATGAATACACCAATGATACCACCAACTGTCAACATAACAGAAGCTTTTCTGTCGTATTTTCCTTCTTTGATGAATTTGATACCGCAAGATGGCATTAAGAAAGCACAAGATCCCATCATAATTGGGAAAGCTGCCTGGATATTCATACCAAGTGCACCAATCATAGCCATACATGGAGCATAAAGTCCAACACCGATTGTCATTAATGCGCCTAAGAAGAAGTTAATTACGATACCAAGAACAAGTTTTACACCTGTAAGTCCAGTAGCTGTTCCGGCAGCGCCAAATGGTCCTACTTCCATAAGTTTGCATCCCATCATTACAGCAAGGAAAAGTAATGCAACACCTAAAGCAATACGAATTTGTTTTACAGGAAGTTTTGAAACGATACCTGCACCGATGTAAGAGCCGATTGCAGCAGCAGCAAGTAAACCAACTAATGTAATTGTGTCTAACTTGATCAATCCAAGGAAGAGTACGAATTCTGTTACGACAGGGATTGCATCTCCGACGTTCAAAGTTCCTGGCATTACTTCGTCATCACAAGACTTTGTAAATTTGAAACCTGCCTGAGTGGTAGCGAAACTACCAATTCCCAATGTATCGAAAAAGTTAGTGATAATACCAATAAGTAACAATGAGATAACTTTCTTGCCTGTAAATTCTTCTTTATGTTTGATACAGTCGGCAATCCAGTAAATAGCAAAAACTGCAGTATAAGCAATAATAACGATACGTAAAATAAGAGTAGCGTTCATATAATATCCCTCCAGATTAAATATTAAATTTTCAAAAATTGGTAAAAAATAGAGACATATCAAAGAGATAGTATATGCAAAGCCCCCGATATTGAATATACCTTGTTAAAAATATGTCTTTATCTATTGGTAATTGTAACAAGTTTAATAGGAAAAGTCAATGGATTCAAAGGTGAAATTTAGTTCAGTAAAGCGTCTAAAAAGGCCTAAGATTCAGCGTTTCTTCCTATTTATAAATATAAGAGTAACAGTTCGGCTGCAAAAGCTTGGAACAGTGGTATAGCAGTCGGTTTTGCGGCTGATTTATGCGTAATTTTTTCTTGTAAATAAACTGGCAGAAAAAAATAAAAAAAAGGCTTGAAAAATGAAAAGAAATACTGTATACTAAAAAAGCTGTGACATGATAGCGTTGAAGCGTGAGGTTGCTACTTATAATAGTAGGTGTTCCGTGGAGCGAATGTCAAGTTAGGAAACTGGCGACAAGTCACTGTACGAATCAATAACAACCGATGAAAAACGGTAACAACGTGTGAGTTCTCACGACACACACGGGAGAGTGTACAGTCACCGCTTGTCGTACTTGAGTTTAATAGTACGAAAAGGAGGCGACTTTTTTTATGGCAAGTCAAGTAATGAGAATTACACTGAAAGCATATGATCACCAATTGGTTGATGCATCTGCAAAGAAAATTATCGAAACTGTAAAGAAAAATGGATCACAGGTGAGCGGACCGGTACCACTTCCAACTAAAAAAGAAGTAGTAACAATCTTAAGAGCCGTACACAAATACAAAGATTCCAGAGAGCAGTTCGAGCAAAGAACTCACAAAAGACTGATCGATATCATCACACCAACACAGAAAACTGTTGATGCATTATCAAGATTAGAGATGCCAGCTGGTGTTTATATCGATATCAAAATGAAAAACAAATAAGAGTTCGATCAAATTAAGAGACAGTAAGTATCCTATAATTTAGGATGAACACGAAAGTGTTCCGCTGTAAATCACAGGAGGTAATAATAATGAAGAAAGCTATCTTAGCTACAAAAGTCGGAATGACTCAAATCTTCAACGAAGACGGAGTTTTAACTCCAGTAACTGTTCTTCAGGCTGGACCTTGTGTAGTAACACAGATCAAAACAGTTGAGAACGACGGTTACAGTGCTGTTCAGGTTGGTTTTGTTGATAAAAAAGACAAAATCGTGAACAAAGACAAAAACGGTAAAAAAGAGATTGTACACAGACATGGTACAACAAAAGCAGAAAAAGGACATTTTGACAAAGCTGGTGTTTCAAGCAAGAGATTTGTAAGAGAATTCAAATTTGAAAATGCTGAGGAATTTACATTAGCACAGGAAATCAAAGCTGGCATCTTTGCGGCAGGAGATAAAGTAGATGCTACTGCGATCTCAAAAGGTAAAGGATTCCAGGGTGCGATTAAGAGACATAACCAACACAGAGGTCCTATGACTCACGGTTCTAAATTCCATCGTCATGCAGGTTCTAATGGTGCTGCATCTGATCCAAGTAAAGTATTCAAAGGTAAAAAGATGCCAGGACACATGGGAAGCAAGAGAATTACAATTCAAAATCTTGAAATCGTAAGAGTAGATGCTGAAAACAACTTAATCTTAGTAAAAGGATCAGTTCCGGGACCTAAGAAATCTTTAGTAACAATTAAAGAAAGCGTAAAAGCAATCTAGTCTTTAATAGGAAAGGAGGAACACACAGATGGCAAACGTATCTGTTTATAATATCGAAGGTAAAGAAGTTGGGACAATCGACTTGAATGATGCTGTATTCGGTGTTGAAGTAAATGAACACTTATTACACATGGCAGTTGTGAACCAACTTGCAAATAAACGTCAGGGAACTCAGAAAGCAAAAACTCGCTCAGAAGTTTCAGGCGGTGGTAGAAAACCATGGAGACAAAAAGGAACAGGTCATGCAAGACAAGGTTCTACAAGATCTCCGCAATGGACAGGCGGTGGAGTTGTATTTGCTCCAACACCAAGAGACTACTCTTTCAAATTAAATAAAAAAGAAAAGAGAGCAGCTCTGAAATCAGCTCTTACAACAAGAGTATTAGAAAACAAATTCATCGTTCTTGACGAAATGAACTTTGGTGAAATCAAAACAAAGAATTTCCAGAACATGTTAAACAACTTAGAAGTATCTAAAGCATTAGTAGTGTTAGAAGACGGAAACACAAACGCAGCATTATCTGCAAGAAATATTGCAAATGTGAAAACAGCTTGGACAAATACAATTAATGTGTACGATATCTTAAAATACAACACAGTAATCGTAACGAAAGCTGTTGTTGCAACAATCGAGGAGGTGTACGCATAATGGCTAACATTCAATATTATGATGTAATCCTTAAACCAGTAATTACTGAAAAATCTATGGAGCTTATGGCTGACAAGAAATACACTTTCTTAGTTCACACACAGGCAACAAAGAATCAGATTAAAGAAGCAGTTGAAAAAATGTTCGCAGGAACAAAAGTAAAAAGCGTAAATACTATGAATCTTGATGGAAAAACAAAAAGACGTGGTATGACATTTGGAAAAACTGCTAAGACAAAAAAAGCAATCGTTCAGTTGACAGCTGACAGTGCTGATATCGAAATTTTTGAAGGACTGTAAGAAACAGCCTGATATATTGAAACCATACGGATTAAAACCGTGATAATAAATAATCGTAAACGAAAGGAGTGACAGTAATGGGAATTAAAACATATCGCCCATATACACCTTCCAGAAGACATATGACAGGTTCTGATTTTTCAGAAATCACAAAGACAACTCCAGAGAAATCTTTGTTAGCTTCTAAAAGCAGAACAGCTGGTCGTAACAATCAAGGTAAAATCACAGTAAGACACCGCGGAGGCGGAGCTAAAAGAAAATATAGAATTATCGACTTTAAGAGAAAGAAAGATGGTATTCCGGCAACTGTAATCGGAATCGAGTACGATCCAAACAGAACAGCGAATATCGCACTTATCTGCTACGCAGATGGTGAAAAAGCTTATATTCTTGCGCCTCAAGGCTTAACAGATGGAATGAAAGTAATGAACGGACCGGAAGCTGAAGTGAGAGTAGGAAACTGCTTACCACTTTCTGAGATCCCAGTAGGTACACAGATCCACAACATTGAGTTATATCCAGGAAGAGGCGGACAGTTAGTTCGTTCAGCTGGTAACAGCGCTCAGTTAATGGCTAAAGAAGGAAAATATGCAACATTAAGATTGCCATCAGGCGAAATGAGAATGGTGCCAATCATCTGTAGAGCATCAATCGGTGTTGTAGGTAACGGAGATCACAACCTGATTAACATTGGTAAAGCCGGACGTAAACGTCACATGGGTATCAGACCTACAGTTCGTGGTTCTGTAATGAACCCTAATGACCATCCACATGGTGGTGGTGAAGGTAAGACAGGAATTGGTCGTCCAGGTCCATGTACACCTTGGGGTAAACCAGCACTTGGTCTTAAGACAAGAAAGAAAAACAAACAGTCTAACAAGTTAATCGTTAGAAGAAGAGATGGTAAAGGTATTAAATAAATCAGTTTACAAGGAGGTTAGAACCTATGGCTCGCTCACTTAAAAAAGGACCATTCGCGGATGAAAGCTTACTGAAAAAAGTAAAAGCTATGAACGAAGCAGGTGACAAATCAGTTATCAAAACTTGGTCACGTCGTTCTACTATTTTCCCACAAATGGTTGGACATACAATCGCAGTTCATGACGGAAGAAAACATGTACCTGTATATGTAACAGAAGATATGGTTGGACACAAACTTGGAGAGTTTGTTGCAACAAGAACATACAGAGGACATGGAAAAGACGAAAAGAAATCAAGAGTTCGTTAATTAATCGTAATTTGAAAGGAGGGTTCATCCATGGCAAAAGGACATAGATCCCAGATCAAAAGAGAGAGAAATGCAAATAAGGACACTAGACCATCAGCTAAGTTATCTTACGCTAGAGTTTCTGTTCAGAAAGCATGTTTCGTATTAGATGCCATCAGAGGTAAGGATGTACAAACAGCACTTGGTATTTTAACATACAATCCAAGATATGCTTCTAGCTTAATAAAGAAATTATTAGAATCAGCAATCGCAAACGCTGAGAACAACAACGGTATGAATGTTGAGAACCTTTACATTGAAGAATGTTACGCAAACAAGGGACCAACAATGAAGAGAATTAAACCGAGAGCACAGGGTAGAGCTTACAGAATCGAAAAGAGAATGAGCCACATTACTTTAGTGCTGAATGAAAGATAAGGAGGGCAATAATGGGACAGAAAGTTAATCCTCATGGCTTGAGAGTCGGTGTTATCAAAGATTGGGACTCTAAATGGTATGCAGAAGATAAATTTGCAGATTATTTAGTAGAAGATCATAAAATCAGAACATTTCTGAAAAAGAAATTATACAGCGCAGGAGTTTCTAAGATCGAGATCGAAAGAGCTTCTGACCGTGTGAAAATTATCATCTACACAGCAAAACCGGGTGTTGTAATCGGTAAAGGTGGAGCTGAGATTGAAAAAGTGAAAAAAGAACTTCAACAGTTCACAGATAAAAAATTAGTTGTTGATATCAAAGAAATCAAAAGACCGGATAAAGATGCTCAGTTAGTAGCTGAAAACATTGCATTACAGTTAGAGAACCGTATTTCATTCAGACGTGCTATGAAATCTTGCATGTCAAGAACAATGAAATCTGGAGCACTTGGTATCAAAACAGCAGTATCAGGACGTTTGGGTGGAGCTGATATGGCTCGTACAGAGTTCTACAGCGAAGGAACTATTCCACTTCAGACACTTAGAGCTGATATTGATTATGGATTCGCTGAAGCAGACACAACTTACGGTAAAGTAGGTGTGAAAGTTTGGATTTATAAAGGCGAAGTACTTCCATCAAAAAAGGAAGGGGGAAATAAATAATGTTAATGCCAAAAAGAGTAAAACGTCGTAAACAATTCCGTGGTTCTATGAAAGGAAAAGCTTTACGTGGAAATAAAATTACAAATGGTGAATATGGTATTGTTGCAATGGAACCATGCTGGATCCGTTCAAACCAGATTGAAGCTGCCCGTATTGCGATGACACGTTACATCAAACGTGGTGGTAAAGTTTGGATTAAGATTTTCCCGGATAAACCGGTAACAGCTAAACCAGCTGAGACTCGAATGGGTTCCGGAAAAGGCGCTCTGGAGTACTGGGTAGCAGTAGTAAAACCAGGTCGTGTTATGTTTGAGATTGCAGGCGTGTCCGAAGAGGTTGCCCGTGAAGCATTACGTCTTGCAATGCACAAGTTACCATGTAAATGCAAAATAGTTTCTCGTGCAGATTTAGAAGGCGGTGATAACAGTGAAAATTAATAAATTCGTAGAAGATTTACAGGCAAAATCAGCTGCAGAATTAAATGAAGAATTAGTAGCTGCTAAAAAGGAACTCTTCAATCTGAGATTCCAGAACGCAACAAATCAGTTAGATAACACCAGCAGAATTAAAGAAGTCAGAAGAAATATTGCCAGAATCCAGGGAATTATTGCTGAACAGAATAGTGCTGAGTAATCGGGAAGGAGGAATTTGTTGTGGAAAGAAACCTTAGAAAAACTCGTGTAGGTCTCGTAACAAGCGATAAAATGGATAAAACAATCGTTGTAAGCGTAACAGACAACGTAAAACATCCTTTATATAACAAAATCGTAAAAAGAACTTATAAATTAAAAGCTCATGATGAAAACAATGAGTGCAGAATTGGTGACAGAGTAAAAGTAATGGAAACAAGACCTTTATCTAAAGATAAGAGATGGAGACTTGTTGAAATCGTTGAGAAGGCTAAAT
>OJSO01001085.1_pt1 | contig 19024 bp, 17 predicted proteins | sample 1599521 | NCBI WGS metagenome assembly OJSO01 (sample SAMN04168659, study PRJEB22393) | human gut metagenome | biome: human gut microbiome; feature: stool | host: Homo sapiens | collected 2014-05-12 | reverse complement strand
ACAACAAAGTTAAGAATGCTGGCGGCAAAGGTAATGCCCATATGCTGGAACGTCATAACGAACGGGCTACCGTCGGTACCCACCTGGTTCCACGGGTAGATAGACATAATGACGAACAACGTCCCCACATAAAACACCAGGATACGCATTGGTACGGAATTGATAGCGCGCGGAATAGATTTTTCCGGGTCTTTGGCTTCGCCTGCGGTAATCCCGATAATCTCAATCCCGCCGTAAGCGAACATCACCATTTGCAGCGACATCACCATGCCGAGCCAGCCGTTGCTGAAGAAGCCACCGTTGCTCCATAAGTTATGGATACCGGTCGGTTGCCCGCCGTTGCCAATCCCCCAAATGATGATACCGAAACCAGCGACAATCATGATGATAATGGTGGCGACTTTGAAGAACGAGAACCAGAACTCCAGCTCGCCAAACACCTTCACGCTCATCAGGTTGATGGCGCAGATAATCAGCACTACGCTGAGTACCCAAATCCAGTGCGGTACGGCCGGGAACCAGACGCCCATGTAAATACCAAAGGCAGTCACATCGGCAATGGCGACAATCAGGATTTCAAAACAATAGGTCCAGCCGGTGATATAGCCTGCCAGCGGTCCGAGGTTTTCCTGCGCATAGCGCGAGAAGGAGCTGGCTGCTGGGTTATGAACAGACATTTCGCCCAGCGCGCGCATAATAATATACGCCGCTACGCCGCCGATAATATAGGCCAGCAACACGCTTGGCCCCGCCATTTTGATGGCATCGGCCGAGCCATAGAACAGCCCGGTACCAATTGCTGAACCTAATGCCATAAAGCGGATGTGCCGGGTGCTCAGCCCACGCTTTAGCTTGTTATTACTTTCCATCGATTCCTAACCTGTTAACACAATAAAAAAACCACGGGGCCATGTTAATAGCCCCGTGGTTAAAACTTATTGTCAGTGATATTAGTGTGCGCTGGAGGTCACTTGTCGACCCGCGGCGCGATCCCAGATAACTGCCAGGACCACCATCACGACTGTTGGCATCAACCACGCCAGCCCCTGCTCCGCCAGCGGTAAACGCTGGGTCCAGGCCGGTAACACGTCGCCAATTGCAGAAGCTTTAATGCCATCAAGGATACCAAAAATCAGGCTGATAAACATCGCAGGTGCAATGACGCGGGAAGAATTATGCCACCATGAGCGGGTAAAGCTTAATACAACCAGTGCGATACATGGCGGATAGATAGCCGTCAGCACCGGAATAGAGATCTGAATCAGATGGCTCAGACCCAGGTTAGAAACCACCATCGAGAAGCCGCCGAGGATAAATACCAGCGTACGATAAGACAGTGGAACGTACTGGGCAAAGAACTCTGCGCACGCACAGGTCAAGCCAACCGCGGTGACCAGACAGGCGATGAAAATCAGCGCCGCCAGCAGGAAGCTTCCTGCACCGCCAAAGGTGTGCTGAACATACGCATGCAGAATCGCCGCGCCGTTAGCAGACTGATCGACCAGAATCGCGCTATCTGAACCCAGACGGAACAGCGCGAGATACAGCAGCGTTAAGCCCACACCCGCCATTAAACCCGCCCAAACGGTGTAACGGGTCAGCAGACGTGCTTCAGTAACACCACGCGAGCGAGCGGCGTTAACGATAACAATACCAAACACCATCGCGCCCAGCGTATCCATGGTCAGATACCCGTTCACGAAGCCATTAGAAAATGCCGCAGTTTGGTAGGCTTCCATCGCATTACTGATCGGGCCTGCTGGCCAGACGATTGCGGCGACAGACAGAACAACCAGCGCCAGGATTTTCAGCGGCGCCAGGAAATTACCCACCGTATCCAGCAGTTTGCCCGGATACAGCGAAACCAGAATCACAATCGCGAAATAGATAACGCTATAGATAAACAGCGGCAGCGCAGAGTCACCGGTCAGCGGTGCAATCCCGACTTCGAAAGAGACCGTCGCGGTACGCGGGGTAGCAAATAACGGCCCAACGGCCAGATAGCAAACAGTCGCCAGTAGCAGACCAGCAACTTTACCGATAGGTGTGCTCAGTCGGTCCACACCACCACCGACTTTCGCCAGCGCGACAACGGTAAGTACCGGCAGGCCAACGGCGGTAATCAAAAAGCCAAAAGCCGCAGTCCAGACGTGTTCACCTGCCTGCAAACCAACCATTGGGGGGAAGATGATGTTTCCTGCACCAACGAACAGTGCAAATGTCATAAATCCCAAAGCGATAATATCGCGCGATTTTAACTGATGGGTCATAAAGTCTTACTGCCTGTGGATGTGGTGTTGAAAATAGTAAATTTTTGCCTTTCCCTGGGGGACAATACAGCGGCATTTTTGCTCAATTCCAGCGGGAAACACTCCCGACCTGGCGCGGCGAAGAATAGTTTTTCGATTTACCGCGTAAATGCAGTCGGTATGACAGCACCTGGAGCGCAATTTAAACGCTTATAACGTTTTAAAGCAAGGTGGGATCCAAAAACCAGAACAATATAACGATATGAAAAATGGGGTTAGCACAAAACACCATTTCATGGAAAAAGGTATGGGTAATAGTTCGAACAAAAAACAATCAAACGTCGTAAAATTCAGGAGTCATATATTGACCGCATAGAAAAAGCCAGCTTGTTCTGGCTTTTGGAAAGATAATCTTACGAATGTGCTTTAACCGTTACTTTTGGCAATCAAACGTTCCGGGATCACGAAACTAAATCGCGTCCCTTTGCCTGGTTCGCTTTCGATATTCAAACGGCTGTCGTGATGATGCAGCGCATGTTTCACGATGGCAAGGCCCAACCCGCTACCGCCCGTTTGCCGCGATCGCGCCTTATCTACCCGATAAAAACGCTCGGTCAAACGTGGAATATGCTCGGCGGCAATGCCTGGACCGTTGTCTTCCACACAAAATTCCGCCCCCGAGACCACATGCTGCCAGCGTACGGTAATGTGCGTTCCCGCTGGTGTGTGGTTCACCGCGTTGTACACGAGATTCGAGATAGCGCTACGCAACTGCTCCTCGTTGCCCCGCACGTTCAGGCTGTTATCGACATCAAAGGTAAAAGTATGTTTATGCTGGCTCAGGGTTTGCGCTTCGTGCTCGATCACGCGCAGCATCATGGGCACATCGACTTTCTCATTCAGTTGCAACGTCGGAGCAGCTTCAATTTTTGACAGCGTCAGCAGCTGCTTCACCAGGCCTTCCATACGGTACGTTTGTTCGCGCATGGTATGCAGCGCTTTTTCGCGCGTTGTCCCTTCCAGCGGATGCTCCTGCATCATTTCCAGATAACCTTGCAGCACCGTCAGCGGTGTGCGCAGCTCATGGCTGGCGTTGGCGAAAAAGTTTCGCCGTGAACCTTCCAGTTGGTGCATCTGGGTAACGTCGCGCGCCACCATCAGCAGTTGCTTATCCGTGTAGGGCATCACGCGAATTTCCAGATGCCGTCCGGTATTGAGCACCAGATTGATAGGCCGGCTAAAGTCGCGCGTTTTCAGATATTGTGTGAATTCCGGGTATCGCAGCAGGTTAAGAATATTTTGCCCGCTATCATCCGGCCAGCGCAGTCCCAGAACCTGCTGAGCCAATCCGTTACACCAGAAGATACCGCCTTCTTCGGTTGTCAACACCACCGCGTCGGGTAGTGATTCCGCCCCGCTGCGAAAACGTTTGATCAGGTTACCCAGTTCTCGACGGCGCTTTTTGTTGCGCAGCTGCATTTGATGCAGCCCATATAATAACGGTTCCCAACTGCCTCGCCCCGGCGGCGGCGTCATGCTTCTGTCGACCCATAGCCACCAGGACAAACGTAATAGATTCCAGAAATGCCAGATAAGCAGGCCCGTTACCGACGCCAGTAAAAACCAGGGCAGGTAACCGAAAAAAGCGCTAAGGATAAATGCCGGTATGCAGCACAGGATCAGCTCCAGTACCAACCTTTTCCATGACAATCGTTCTAGCAAACGTCTTACTCCATAAACGGCCTAATCCATCTGGCCCTGATTCTTGTCAGTCAGAAGCGGGTCGAAAAACGATATCCCGTCCCGCGAACTGTCTGCACCATTCGATCGTGTCCGCTGTGCTCCAGCGCTTTACGTAAGCGGCGGATATGCACATCCACTGTCCGGTCTTCCACGTAGACATTGGTTCCCCAGACATGATTGAGGAGTTGTTCCCGGCTGTAGACGCGCTCAGGGTGGGTCATAAAGAAGTGCAACAGTTTGAATTCAGTCGGCCCCATATCCAGCGGATCCTCGCCGGTCATCACGCGATGCGAGGTCGGATCAAGGCTTAGCCCCTGCATCTCAATAACCTCTTCCACCGCCATCGGTGAAATACGACGCAGAACCGCTTTAATACGCGCCACCAGCTCCTTGGGAGAAAACGGCTTGGTAATATAATCATCCGCACCGGTTTCCAGACCCCGGACGCGGTCTTCCTCTTCACCTCTCGCCGTCAACATCATCACGGGGATATCCCGCGTCATGGCTTCGCGCTTGAGATGTTTAATAAATTGCAGACCCGAGCCGCCGGGAAGCATCCAGTCAAGCAGGACGAGATCCGGCCAGGGTTCATTGAGTTGGTTCACAGCACTGTCATAGTCTTCGGCTTCTACGGGTTGAAAACCGTTTTGCTCGAGCACGAAGCAGACCATTTCACGAATTGGAGCTTCATCTTCTACGACCAGAATACGTCTCGCCATGATTTGCCCTGTTTATAATTAAATCGTTTGCCATCAATACGGTGCCATTATGCGTCAGTTTTATGACAGATTTATGAAAAGATAGCCCAGGTTTAACGCAGCCCGGCGAATTATGACAGCCCGGAGACAAGATATTACCGTCCTTGAAAGGTTATAATCCCCACCACTGTTTTATCGTCATGGAACTCTTATGCGCATCCTTCACACGTCTGACTGGCATCTGGGCCAAAATTTCTACAGCAAGAGCCGCGCCGCTGAACATCAGGCCTTTCTCGACTGGCTGCTGGAAACGGCACAATCCCATCAGGTGGATGCCATTATTGTGGCGGGTGATATTTTCGATACCGGCTCACCGCCAAGCTACGCCCGTGAGCTGTATAACCGTTTTGTCGTTAATTTACAGCAAACCGGGTGTCATCTGGTGGTGCTGGCAGGCAACCACGACTCCGTCGCCACACTCAACGAATCCCGCGATATACTGGCATTTCTCAACACCACGGTCGTTGCCAGCGCCGGCCATGCGCCGCAGGTACTGTCGCAACGTGACGGCACGCCGGGGGCAATTCTGTGCCCGGTTCCTTTTTTACGTCCACGCGACATCATTACCAGCCAGGCCGGGCTAACCGGGCAAGAAAAACAGCAACATTTGCTGTCAGCCATCACCGACTATTACCAGCAGCAGTATCAGGATGCCTGCACGCTGCGTGGTGATCAGAATCTGCCCATCATAGCGACCGGGCATTTGACCACCGTCGGCGCCAGTAAAAGTGACGCCGTCCGTGACATTTATATCGGTACGCTGGACGCCTTCCCTGCACAAAACTTCCCTCCGGCGGACTACATCGCGCTGGGCCATATTCACCGGGCGCAGGTTATCGGTGGCACGGAGCATATTCGCTACTGCGGCTCGCCGATCGCTCTCAGTTTTGACGAGTGCGGCAAAAACAAATGCGTACATCTGGTGAGCTTTGAAGCAGGGAAACTCAACGCCGTCGAGAATCTCACCGTACCGGTAACCCAGCAGCTTGCGGTACTGAAAGGCGATCTAGCCGCCATTACCGCCCAGCTTGAGCAGTGGCGCAACGTACAGCAAGAGCCGCCGGTGTGGCTGGATATTGAAATTACCACCGATAACTATCTGCATGATATGCAGCGTAAAATCCAGGCCTTGACCGAAGATTTACCGGTAGAGGTGTTATTGGTGCGCCGCAGTCGGGAACAGCGCGAACGCATTATGGCCAATGAACGCCGTGAAACATTAAGCGAGCTGAGCGTGGCGGAGGTTTTTGACCGCCGCCTGGCGCTGGAAGAACTCGAAGAACCGCAGCGCGAGCGGCTTAATCAGCTGTTTAGCGCAACCGTACAGACGCTTGCCGGGGAGGCTGAAGCATGAAAATTCTCAGCCTGCGCCTGAAAAACCTGAACTCATTAAAAGGCGAATGGAAGATTGATTTCACCCGCGAGCCGTTCGCCAGCAACGGGCTGTTTGCTATTACCGGCCCAACCGGTGCGGGGAAAACCACCCTGCTGGACGCAATTTGCCTTGCGCTGTACCACGAAACGCCGCGCCTGAATACTGTGTCACAGTCGCAAAACGACCTGATGACCCGCGACACAGCGGAGTGTCTGGCCGAGGTGGAATTTGAGGTGCGGGGCGAAGCCTACCGCGCATTCTGGAGCCAGAACCGGGCACGCAACCAGCCTGAGGGCAACCTGCAGGTTCCGCGCGTTGAGCTGGCCCGCTGCGCCGACGGTAAAATCCTCGCCGATAAAGTCAAAGACAAGCTGGAGATGACCGCCGAGCTTACCGGGCTGGATTACGGCCGTTTTACCCGTTCCATGCTGCTCTCTCAGGGCCAGTTTGCCGCATTTCTTAATGCCAAACCAAAAGAGCGCGCCGAGCTGCTCGAAGAGTTAACCGGTACTGAGATCTACGGCCAAATCTCCGCCATGGTGTTTGAAAAGCACAAATCAGCGCGTACGGAGCTGGAAAAACTGCAGGCCCAGGCCAGCGGCGTGGCGCTGTTAGCGCCAGAGCAGGTGCAATCCCTGACGGAAAGTTTGCAGGTACTTACTGACGAAGAAAAACAATACCTTACCAGCCAACAAACCCAGCAACAGCACCTCAACTGGCTCATTCGGCAAAATGAGCTACAAACGGATATAAACCGTCACCAGCAGGCATTACAGGCAGCACTTCAGGCGCAAGAAGACGCGCAGCCGCAGTTGGCGGCACTGAGTCTGGCACTACCGGCCAGGGCGTTACGCCCGCACTGGGAGCGAATTCAGGAACAAACGGCTACCATCGAGCGTACGCGCCAGAAGATTCAGGAAGTGAATGCTCGCTTACAAAGCAGCTTAACGCTGCGCGGGCGTATTCGTCAGCAGGCGCAAATGCAGTCGACCTTGATGCTAGCCGAACAACAGACGTTAACCGACTGGCTTAATGAGCATGATCGCTTCCGCTTATGGAGTAGCGAACTGGCAGGATGGAAAGCGCTGCTGGCTCAACAGTCCGACGCCAGCACCCAGCTACGCCAATGGCAGCAGCTGCGAGAGAACGACACGCGTAAGCTCAATGCACTAACGCTTCCCGCGCTGACCCTTTCGCCGCAGGAGGTAACGGATGCGCTAGCGCAACATGTGCAGCTTCGCCCGTTACGCCAGCGGCTGAGCAATTTACACGGGCAAATCACTCCAAAGCAAAAACAACTGGCACAGTTACGCTCCACGCTTGTACAGCGTCAACAAGAGTTGACCCAGCGCAACGCGGTGCTTGCCGAAAAACGTCAGCGCTATAAAGATAAAAATCAGCAACTTACTGATGTGAGAGTCATTTGCGAGCAAGAAGCCCGCATCAAAGATTTGGAAAGCCAACGGGCATTGTTGCAATCCGGCATGCCTTGCCCGCTATGCGGCTCCACCGCACATCCGGCGATTGAACGCTATCAAACGCTCGAACTGAGCGTGAATCAGACGCGGCGTGAGGCACTGGAAAAAGAGGTCAAAACGCTGGCCGATGAGGGTTCAACGTTACGCGGCCAGCTTGAGGCGATAACCCAGCAACTCCAGCGGGATGAACGCGAAGCACAGACGCTTTCTCAGGAGGAGCAAGCACTTACTCAAGAATGGCTGACCGTCACCGCCAGCCTCAACGTCACGCTGCAACCGCAGGATGACATTGCCCCGTGGCTGGCCGCTCAGGAAGAGTACGAACAACAGCTTCACCAGTTGAGCCTGCGTCATACCCTGCAGGCGCAAATCACCGCGCATACCGAGCAGATTACCCAGCTCCAGTTGCATATTGACCAGCGCCAGGCGACGCTAACCGCCGAGCTTTCCCGTTATGGTCTGGCCCTTCCGCCTGAGGATGACGTCGCCTCATGGATAAGCGAACGGGCGAACGAAGCACGAATGTGGCAACAGCGTCAGAATGAACTGACCGAGTTACAGGCCCGGATTGCCCAGCTTGCGCCGCTGCTGGAAACGCTGCCTGAAACCGAGGCGCTTTCTGAAAACATTGAGGATTTGTCGCTGGAAAACTGGCGGCAGGTGCACGACGATTGCCTCTCTTTACAGGGTCAGTGGCAAACCTTGCAACAGCAGGAGGCGCAAGAAGTTCAGCGCGCCGCGGAAATCCAGGCGCAGTTTGATGCCGCATTGCAGGCCAGCATCTTTGCCGATCGCGACGCCTTTATTGCCGCCCTGCTGGACGAAGAGACCTTTAATCGCCTGGAGCAGTTGAAGCAATCACTGGAAGGCCAGCGACAGCAGGCGCAAACGCTGGTTAATCAGGCCCAGCAGGCACTGGCGGCTCATCAACAGCAGCAACCAACAGAAGTGGATCTCACGCTGACGGCGCAGCATCTGCACGACGCGCTGGCGCAGCTCACCCAACTGCTACGCGATAACACTACTCGTCAGGGCGAAATTCGCCAGCAGCTCAAACAAGATGCTGAAAACCGCCAGCAGCAGCAGGCGCTGATGCAGGAGATTGAAAAAGTCGCGCAGCAGGTCGAAGACTGGGGGTATTTGAATGCGCTGATCGGCTCGAAAGAGGGAGATAAGTTCCGCAAATTTGCCCAGGGGCTGACGCTGGATAACCTCGTCTGGCTTGCCAACAACCAGTTAACCCGTCTGCACGGTCGATATTTGTTGCAGCGCAAGGCCAGCGAAGCGTTAGAGCTGGAAGTGGTTGATACCTGGCAGGCCGATGCCGTACGTGATACGCGTACGCTTTCCGGCGGCGAGAGCTTCCTCGTGAGTCTGGCGCTGGCGCTGGCATTATCCGATCTGGTCAGCCACAAAACGCGAATTGACTCCCTGTTCCTCGACGAAGGTTTCGGCACGCTGGACAGTGAAACGCTGGATACCGCCCTGGACGCGCTTGATGCACTCAACGCCACCGGTAAAACCATTGGCGTGATCAGCCACGTCGAAGCAATGAAAGAACGCATTCCGGTGCAGATCAAGGTGAAAAAAATCAACGGTCTGGGCTACAGCAAACTCGACAAAATGTTTGAGGTGGAGTAATCGGCCAGCGGATGTGGTGTCACAGGCCGGATAAGCGCTAACGCTATCCGGCACGCCAGGTAGCACAATATTGCATACTCAGGGACGGATATGAAATGGCATTCCACTTCACTTATCCGCAAGCTATCGCTATTGGCGGCGAACATTCGTCGCTATGACGCATATCCTGCGTCTTTCTTGTTGGCAGGTGGTATGAAAAAAGTCATTTTCTCTTTAGCGCTCGGAACATTTGGGCTGGGCATGGCCGAGTTTGGCATCATGGGTGTCCTCACTGAGCTGGCGCGGGACGTGGGAATTTCCATTCCTGCCGCTGGCCATATGATTTCGTTTTACGCCTTTGGCGTAGTGCTGGGCGCGCCCATTATTGCGATCTTTTCCAATCGCTTTTCGCTCAAACATATTTTGCTGTTTCTGGTCACCCTGTGCGTGATTGGCAACGCCATCTTCACCCTCTCTTCCTCGTATTTTATGCTGGCGGTGGGCAGGCTGGTTTCCGGCTTCCCTCATGGCGCATTTTTCGGCGTGGGCGCGATTATCCTGTCGAAGCTGGCCCGTCCGGGAAAAGTCACTGCCGCCGTCGCGGGCATGATTTCGGGGATGACCGTTGCCAATCTGGTTGGCATTCCCGTCGGCACCTGGCTAAGCCAGGAATTTAGCTGGCGCTACACGTTTCTGCTGATAGCCGTCTTTAATATCGCCGTAATAGTCTCGGTCGCTTTTTGGGTCCCCAACATTAGCGATGAGGCAAAAGGGAAACTGCGCGAACAATTTCACTTTTTGAAAAGCCCCGCCCCGTGGTTCATTTTTTCCGCCACCATGTTTGGGAACGCCGGGGTTTTCGCCTGGTTCAGCTACGTCAAACCGTACATGATGTATATCTCCGGCTTCTCCGAGGCGCTAATGACCTTCATCATGATGCTGGTGGGATTGGGAATGGTGTTGGGAAATCTGCTAAGCGGTAGGCTGTCAGGCCGTTATACGCCGCTGCGAATTGCGGTAATAACCGACTTCGTGATTGTGCTGGCTCTGCTGCTGCTCTTTGCCTATGGCGGCTGCAAAATGCTAAAGGGGGAGAACTACTGGGCGCGGCTGGCGGGCAAATTGCCTTCAATCTCGGCAGCGCGATTGGCGCGTACTGCGGTGGCATGATGTTGACGCTGGGATTTACCTACAACTACGTGACGCTGCCGGCTGCACTGCTGTCGTTTTCTGCGATGTCCTCGCTGCTGCTCTATGGTCGCCTGAAGCGCGGCGTGCAACAACAGGTTGCACCCGCGACATAACAACCGTTTATACGTGCGGCCACAGCCAGGCCGCGCCGCGCACGCCGCTGGAGTCACCGTGCAACGCCTGGCGTAGAGGCGTTTCACACTCGCCACCAAAAACAAATTGCTGCATCAACGTCGGAACGTTTTGATACAGTCGATCGACATTGCTCATTCCGCCACCCAGCACAATGACGTCCGGATCGAGAATATTCACCACATGTGCCAGTGATTTCGCCAGACGAAGCTCATAGCGGCTCAACGCTTGCTCCGCAAGAGTATCCTGCGCATTAACAAGGCTGATAATTTCACTGCCTTTGAGCGGCTTACCGCTCAGGCGCTGGTAGTCGGTGGCAAAACCGGTCCCGGAAATGAAGGTTTCAATGCAGCCTTGTTTGCCGCAATAACAAGGTACTTCCTGCCGATAACGCAGCTCATCTTCGTCCATCCACGGCAGCGGATTATGCCCCCACTCGCCCGCGGTACCGTTACCGCCCGTGTGCGCCCGACCATTCAGCGCCACTCCTGCGCCACATCCGGTGCCGATAATCACCGCAAACACGGTTTGCGCCCCCGCCGCCGCACCATCCACCGCTTCAGAAACCGCCAGACAGTTGGCATCATTTGCCAACCGCACTTCGCGATTCAGACGCGCACTCAGGTCTTTGTCAAAAGGTTGCCCGTTAAGCCAGGTCGAGTTGGCATTCTTTACCACCCCGGTGTAGGGCGAGATTGAACCGGGAATGCCCATTCCAACGGTTCCCGTCTGCCCGGTGGCGTTTTCCGCCATCTCCACCAGCGTGGCGATGGTTTCTATCGTTTGCCGATAATCATCACGCGGCGTGGGCAGGCGATGGCGAAAAAGCTGTTCGCCCGCATCGCCAAGCGCAATAACTTCCGTTTTCGTACCGCCCAAATCGATACCTATACGCACTGTTTGCTCCTCTTCCCGATTAACAATGCAAGCATAGCGACAATTCGCTATCATGCCCGCTGGATTTAACGACAAGGCCGTGGAAATTATCATGCTGTGGTTCAAAAATTTAATGGTTTACCGTCTTAGCCGCGATGTTTCTTTGCGTGCCGAAGAGATGGAAAAACAGCTGGCATCAATGACGTTCACCCCTTGCGGTAGCCAGGATATGGCAAAAATGGGTTGGGTTCCGCCGATGGGATCGCACAGCGATGCATTAACGCATACCGCCAATGGCCAAATTATTATCTGCGCCCGCAAAGAAGAAAAAATTCTGCCGTCGCCGGTTATCAAACAGGCGCTGGAAGCCAAAATATTCAAACTGGAAGCTGAGCAAGGTCGCAAACTCAAGAAGACCGAAAAAGACTCACTGAAAGATGAAGTTCTGCACTCATTGCTGCCGCGCGCCTTTAGCCGCTTCAGCCAGACAATGATGTGGATCGACACCGTCAACGATCTGATCATGGTCGACTGTGCAAGCGCGAAGAAAGCGGAAGATACGCTGGCGCTGCTGCGTAAAAGCCTCGGTTCGCTGCCGGTCGTTCCGCTGACGATGGAAAACCCTATTGAGCTGACGCTGACCGAATGGGTTCGCTCCGGCACAACAGCACAAGGATTCCAGTTACTGGATGAAGCTGAACTGAAAGCGATCCTTGAAGACGGCGGTGTGATCCGCGCGAAAAAGCAGGATCTGGTCTGCGACGAAATCGCCGTGCATATCGAGGCGGGCAAACTGGTCACCAAGTTGGCCCTCGACTGGCAGCAGCGTATTCAGTTCGTTATGTGTGACGACGGCTCCATTAAGCGTCTGAAGTTCAGCGACGAGCTGCGCGATCAGAACGAAGATATCGACCGTGAAGATTATGCTCAGCGTTTTGATGCCGATTTCATTCTGATGACAGGTGAACTGGCGGCGCTGATTAAAAGTCTGGTGGAAGGATTAGGCGGCGAAGCGCAACGTTAGCCCTGTTTAGCGAATGGCGACACAATATCGCCATTCGTCATTTTTACGCTTACAAATAGCGGCAAAGATAGGATGTTGGCTCTGCTACCTGCAGATGAAACTCACTGTTGCCCGGTACGTTAAACACGTCTCCTGCGGCATATACTTTCCACTCGGTTTCCCCTGGCAGCAGCACGTTCAGTGCGCCACTAACCACCGTCATCTCTTCAGGCGCCGCAGTACCAAAGGTATATTCACCTTCAGCCATCACGCCTACACTGGCGCGGCCAGTACTGCTGCTGGTAAAACCGATCGATTTTACTTTGCCGGAAAAGTATTCATTACTTTGAAGCATACAACTGGCCCTATCTCGTGATTAAGTTAGGAACCAATATAGGGGGCTGACGTTCCACCTGTCACGCAAAATTACGCCAGCAATTCCGAAGCTAGTCGGGCAATCAACACATTGGACAGCAAAACCGGGACATCCAGCGACTTTTGCAGTAAATCACGATGGCGTTGATGAAAACCCAGGCAGTCCAGCATGAGAACATCAGCGCCTTGCTCAAGGAGATATTTCCCGGCATCAATCAGCTGTTGTTCAGAACCTTCTACTGGATTCGCTACGGCATACACTGGCGGCGTTTGTAACACCTGCCACTTTTGTGTCTGGGCTTTGAGCAATTCAGCAACAGGTACTATGACCCCAACCTGATGCCCTTCGACAATCGAAGCCACTAACGGGGGAATAATGCGTATGGGTTCCAACAAGATGCTATTGCGGGCGGTCAGACGGGTGATTGAAGCGGTACTCATCAGCAGGATCACGTCAAAGCCCTGATTATCCAGCACCTCCACGATACTTTGTAGCGAGCGTTCTACCTTCAGGCGCGAGACATGTGCAAGCTGATGGTCGCTAAGCAGCGTTAATAACAGCTCATCACCGGGTGAAGCTCCGTACTCAGCCATCACATCTTCTCGCTGCATCTGCCCCAGCAGACTGTGGTGAGTAATGTGCTGTTCATCAATATATTCCGTCAGGAGCGGTAACACCTCACACATCGGCACAACGCCAATCGTGAGGATAGCCAACGACGTACTCATTTGTTGCTCCACCGTTTTCTTACTTTGCTGTGAAATCCCGGACACGTGCCGGACGCTAACCTGTGCTACAAATGCTCAAAAGCGTAGCAGTAGATCGGCGGTGTATTGTGTAAAGATTCCAGATCATTCCAGTACTGGATTGTTATTGTTTAATTTTCAATTTTTACTGTATACAGCGAAATTTAAAAAAATGTGATGCACGCCCGGACTGGCACTTTTAAGACTCGTGCCAGGGCGGTCTTCATATCAGGTTTTATCGGGGTCTTCGTAGCGTTTTTTAGCATCCATCGCTTCCTGAGCCGAAGGATGCTCACTGATCAACGAATTCGGTTTAGGGTGATCGGCACGAAGTTGATACCAGGTTACCGTCTGGCCTGGCGTCCCTTTTTCAACCGTAACAATGGTCGCTTGACGTGGGTAAGGTGGTTGTGTCGGCATAGTTCTTCCTTTTCACTGGATGAACATTAAGTATAGACACCGCCCTGCAACCGTGGCGCTGCCTGCGCCAGTATCCCAAGAATGTCTTCCACCACCTGCGCTGGCGCATTGGTGGCATCAACGATATAGTGCGCGGCTTCGCGATACAAAACATCTCGCTGGGCGAGCACTTCCTGCACTTCTTCAGTCAACGGCTTGCCGGTTAAGGTCGGTCGTAATCCTTCTTCAGGCGTGGCCTCCAGACGCTCAACCAGTACCAATACCGGTGCGCTTAAATAGATAACCACGCCGTGGCTGCGCATGTAGTGGCGGTTAAATTCGGTAAGAATGATACCGCCGCCAGTCGCAACAACCGTTGCTGGTGCTGTGACAGCCTGCAGAGCGGTCGTTTCCTGGGCACGAAACCCTTCCCATCCTTCTCTTTCGACGATTTCCGCCACGGTCATTTGCACGTGCGATTGCAACCAGCGATCGGTATCAACGAACTGGAAATCAATAGCCTTTGCCAGCGCCATACCGGTTGTCGTCTTACCACACCCCCGGGGGCCAACAAGAAAAAGAGGTTGCGTCATCACAGAATTTCCCCAGAGAGCCGCCAACAAGCGGGATCTGATGCGGTTAAAAATATAATCATATCATCAAACTAGTACGCCGCCAAAATCGTAAAGAAAAAATTACATAAAGAATGGCGAGATGAGTTAATCCCTACTATAACAAGAATTCACAACGAATAAAGTGTAAATAATAAATTACACATACTATTTTCTACGCTGAACTTCCAGCCACCATTTATCAAGTTCAGCCGCAAAATGCTGTCTGTCACGGGACGAAAGGCTGTCCGGCCCCCCGGTCTGAATACCGCTAGCGCGTAGCGTATCCATAAAATCACGCATCATCAGACGCTCGCGGATCGTGGCTTCGGTATAACGTTCGCGGGTTAAGCGCCGCCGCACCTTTTTCAATCACTTCAGCCGCCAGCGGAATATCGGCCGTTATCACTAAATCACCAGCGCTGCACTGACGCACAATCTCGTTATCAGCCACGTCAAAGCCCGCAGGCACACGTAATGTGCTGATGAAACGCGAAGGCGGGACGCGCAGGCTTTGGTTGGCCACCAAAACAAGCGGCATTTGCATGCGCTCAGAAGCGCGGTACAAAATGTCTTTAATCACATTCGGACACGCATCGGCATCCACCCATATTGTCATAACTTCTCCCCACTGTTGTGCTGCCGCACATTGTCGCGTGCTTTTACTTTCAGGCAAAGTGCTGTTTCTCCTTCTGAACATATTCATTCCGCGCTAAGCTTAGCTTTCCCAGATTTACCCCAAATAATTCAAGTTACTTGAAGTAATTAGGGTATAAAACAATGAATATCATCCATAGGGAGTGACAAGATGGACAAGAAAATTGGTTTTATCGGCTGCGGTAATATGGGCAAAGCCATTCTTGGCGGCATGATCGCCAGCGGTCAGGTTCTCCCCGGACAAATCTGGGTCTATACCCCTTCCCCCGATAAGGTCGCCGCGCTACACGACCAGTACGGCATTAATGCGGCGCAGTCTGCACAAGAAGTCGCGCAGATCGCTGATATTGTTTTTGGGGCCGTAAAGCCAGGCATTATGATTAAGGTACTGAGCGAAATTACCTCCAGCCTGAACAAAGACTCCCTGGTCGTCTCAATTGCCGCAGGCGTCACCCTCGATCAGCTTGCCCGCGCGCTGGGTCACGACCGTAAAATCATTCGCGCGATGCCAAACACGCCGTCGCTGGTGAACGCCGGAATGACCTCCGTCACGCCAAACGCCTTAGTCACGCCGGAAGATACGGCTGACGTGCTGAATATCTTCCGCTGCTTTGGCGAAGCTGAAGTCATTGCGGAGGCAATGATTCATCCGGTCGTTGGTGTCAGCGGTTCAGCACCGGCCTATGTATTTATGTTTATCGAAGCAATGGCAGATGCCGCCGTTCAGGGGGGGATGCCCCGCGCGCAGGCTTATAAATTTGCGGCACAAGCGGTAATGGGTTCGGCGAAGATGGTGCTGGAAACGGGTAAACATCCTGGCGAATTAAAGGATATGGTGTGCTCGCCAGGTGGAACCACCATTGAGGCGGTACGCGTCCTGGAAGAACGCGGTTTCCGTTCATCAGTAATTGAAGCGATGATTAAGTGCATGGAGCAGTCGGAAAAACTCAGCCGCTCCTGAGTTAACACCGCCGGACGTCATGCCGCCGCTTCAGTGCGGTTACGTCCGGAATTCTTTGCTTTATAGAGCGCCATATCTGCTGATTTTAACCATTCTCTATAGTGTTCAGTTTCAGATGTCAGCGGCGCAACGCCCACGCTAATGCGCAGGTCAACCTGCGGCGCGCAAGATAAACGCAGTTGGGTAAGCCGTTCGTGAACACGAGACATCGCTGCAATCGCGCTGCTCGCCGACGTGCCACACATGATTACCGCAAACTCATCACCGCCAAAACGCCCAATCACATCGCTACCGCGTAAGGTCATCTGTAACTGGCGGGTCAGTGCTACAATGGCCTGATCCCCTACGTCATGGCCCCAGGTATCATTGATACTCTTAAAATGGTCGATATCGATGATAAGGAGCGTGGCATCACGCTGATGGCGGCGGCAATTATCAAACTCATTACGCAGCAACAGCTCCCAATGACGTCGGTTATACACACCGGTCATCCCATCTCGCGTACTCATAACCTGTAAGCGACGTTTATGTTCTGCCAGCCGGATGAGCGTCTTATAACTCACCCAGGCAAACAGCAACGGGTAAACCACTAACACTGGCAGTGACAGCAGCACGCTCAGCTGCGTACTGCTAAAAGCCACGGGGATATCCGTTAACTGTAACGTCACCAGGCAGGAAACCACCATCAACACGGCGCCTGCGATGAAGACTCGCATACCTCCTGCGCCCATCAGGTTGATACAGATAATCATCAACAGCGCCGTGGATGGCAGCAAGTTTATCCCCATAATCCCCATCCACATCCCGGCGAGGATGGCATCGGCTTTTAAGTTGGTATATTCGCTATGCAGTGGATCGACAGCTTTACTTGCCAGTTGCCATGCCAGATGTGGCCAGACAAATGCCCATCCCACCAGCAAAAGCCACCAGCCTCCGGTTATTGGCTGAGAAACTAATACCGACGCGATAGGGAAAAACATACCCCCCAGTCCCACCGCTCGCGGCAGCCTGATTCGTCGGGCAAATCGCAGACCGGAACGTTGGTGGTCATTTTGATGAAGCAATATAAATGCTTCATTTGAGACGACCTTCTTTTGATAAAAATTTTCATCATTCATCGTATTTGGGAATATTCTGAAACAAATTTCCCAAATTATAGGAAGGGGTCTGGCGGCGGAAGTATGATATTTCGGGTGAGCGATTTTATCTGCTCACCCGGAAGTGCTAAGCAGATTTTTTCAGGCAAGCACTCATAAACTTATTACGATCATCGCCTTTCAGAGACTGCTCCGTCGCCTTGACGTTGCATTCACGCATTTTCTGCTGCTGCGGCGTCAGACTCTTTTCCTCAGGCCCAGATTTACTGTTTTTCAGGCAATCACTCATATACGTCTTACGCGCATCCCCTTTTAAGGTCTGCGCCGTTGCCTGCTGATTGCAGGTGGTCATACGTTGTTGTTGCGGGGTTAATGTCTTCTCGGCAGCACCGACGGTAGTTAAAAAAATAAGACCAAAAAGCAACGTCATTAATAATGTAATTTTCATAGCTCCATCCTTTTCTGAACGACGACACACAGGTAAGTTTGGCTGCTAACGATAAAAATACCACCCGACGGCAAAAGTATTGCCGCCGGGCGTCGGGTTATTTCAGTCCTAACGCCGCTTTCATGGTGTAGAACAGGTCGGTTTGATCGGTCAGGCCAACCACATTCGCCGCATGAGGGCCATAGGCTGCAATACGTAGTTGGCTGCCGGTGTGCTCCTGGGACTCTTCTTCAGAGTTGCCATAGCTAATGACCATCACCGCGCCAGCTTTGGTGTTCAGCGCTTGCGTTAAACCGGGAGCTTTAGTATCCGGCGCGACTATCTGGCTGGCATGCGCGTGATCAGCGGTTACCACGACCAGGGTGTTGCCATCTTTCTTCGCAAAAGCAAGCGCACGCTGCACCGCTTCATCCAGATCGACAGTTTCACCAATTTGTCCACACGGGTTAGCGGCGTGATCTTGTTTGTCGATTGACGCGCCTTCCACTTGCAGGAAGAAGCCTTTCTCATTTTTGCTTAACAGCTCAATCGCTTTATCCGTCATCTGTGCCAGAGTCGGCACGCTGTCGTTACGTTTTGGATTTGGCGTGCAGGTCACTACCGGCTTATCCAGATTTCCGTGATAAGACGCTTTCGGGCCTTCCCAACGCACTGGCATATTACCGTCAGAGAACAGACCCAACAGCGGTTTATCCTGATTCGCTTCGGTAATCGCCGCCAGCGTCGCGGTATCACTCACCATCTGGTAACCACGGGCCTGTGCTTGTTCACGCAGCGTTTTACCCTGCCACTCACCTGCCGTAGCGGTTTCAGTAAAAGTCTTTGCCCCGCCACCTAACGTAACATCCGCACGGGCATTCAATAATTGTTCGGTAATCGACCCTTTACCGCCTTTTTCCAGCGCGTTCGTAGGGCATTTTTCAGCCGTCACGCTCGGGCCATAGCATTTACGCGAAGTGACATGGGCAACCAGCGCGGCCGGCGTGGCATCCTGCAATTCAGCCGTGGAAACGTTGCCTGTCGCCAGACCCGCCGCTTTGGCCATTTCCAGAATAGTAGCGTGATCTTTCTCATGAATATCAACGCCCAGAGCACCATTGTAAGTTTTAACACCGGTCGTCCACGCCGTCGCCGATGCTGCAGAATCTGTCACATAATCGGGCTTGCCGGTTTTCTTATCCAACGCATAATGGGTGTATTGTCCGGTCAACGGTAAAGCATCAATACCTTTAAAAAAGCCGCCCGCGCCTTCAGCATAATTTCGCGCTGCCGTTATTTCGGAATCACCCATCCCATCGCCAATC
>OJSO01001052.1_pt1 | contig 19735 bp, 13 predicted proteins | sample 1599521 | NCBI WGS metagenome assembly OJSO01 (sample SAMN04168659, study PRJEB22393) | human gut metagenome | biome: human gut microbiome; feature: stool | host: Homo sapiens | collected 2014-05-12 | reverse complement strand
AGTAAAACTGTTCTCTTAATTTATTAGAAAGAGGGACATTTACTGAATATCCCTACAGAATTTTTATGGTTCTGTTTTAATCGAAACCATATTAATCTGTGTAAGCCGTGCCTGAATAAATCCGCAAGAGAGTTTTAACGTCTCTCTATTCTTTTAATCTTCCCATTCCGATTTCGGAAAAGTTTTCTTCCCATACCATTTCATCCAGGCATAGGATTTTCTTTTTCTCATATAAACGGCATCACCACAATAGGTCAATGCCTCCCAGTTAAAAACCGAATGAGAACTAATTGCTTTTTCAAACCAGTAAAGCAAGTGATATGTCATGAACGGAAGCACCATCCACCACCATGAAAACCATAGTGACAAACCCAATGCTGGGATTAAAGTCAATAAAAAACACTCCCAGAATTGCCGTGCATGTATTCTTAACTCCATTTCTTCCCAAACTTCCAAATACTTGTACCGAGTAAAGAATAACCCTCCTATCATAAAATAATGCTTCTTTTTCCCTAAAAAGCATTTCGCTAGTAAATTGTTATAAAATATCATATACCCTTTTTTTGCTGTGTAATAACATAAACGGAAAGAACGTACAAATGTTCATTATTTAAGTCTAATCTTACAGTTATTTCCTTTCCCTGGAATACAACAACATATTGCCACGCTTGTTTTTTGCGGCGCGAAGTTACGAACTTATATTTATACAATAACTATAAATTCCAAAATAATTCTCTTAAATAAATTTATTATCTAATATTTGAAGCTACTTCCTCCCAAAAACTCCCTGAGTAAAGACGTCGGGGGAATTTCCTTATCTTGCACCGGAACGAAATATTTAATGAATTTCAGCAACCGGTACGCCTCACAATATTCCGGACAATTGCGCGGAACACCCATCAAAATAGGTTCCGCATGCAGGCGAAGCACTGCAAATTCAAACAACAGCGCCGAATTGAACATCACATCCGCATTCTCCTGATAAGGGAATATCCATTTATCTTCGCCGGCACGCACACTAGGCCAGCGGGAGATAGTCTCGCGGGCCGAATATCCCCGATAATTAAAGTCGCGGATAATGCGGCGAAGCAAACGATTGTCTGTTGTAGGAATCCAGTTATGGTCGTCCAAAGAAATAGTGGTCAATGCCGAGACATAAATTTTGAACTTCTTTTCATCCGGGATATGCGGTGTCAGTTCCGGATTCAACGCATGAATACCTTCCAGAATGAGAATCGTATTATCCTCAATTTTCAGTTTATCACCTTTATATTCCTTCTTCCCCAGAGAGAAGTTAAAACGCGGAAGCTCCACTTCCTCACCGCGCAGCAAAGCCTGTAACTGCTGGTTAAACAATTCCAGATCGAGCGCATACAGAGACTCATAATCATAGTTACCGTTTTCATCCAGAGGTGTCTCTTCACGGTCTACGAAATAATTGTCCAAGGAGATCGGGAAGGGTTTGAGCCCGTTCGTCATCAACTGGATGGAAAGACGTTTGCTGAACGTGGTCTTTCCCGAAGAGGACGGACCGGAAATCAAAATCAGTTTCACCCGGTCACCGTTTTCCCCACGATGGAAGATCGTATCGGCAATCTGGGCTATTTTCTTTTCCTGCAATGCTTCCGCTACATTGATTAAATCCGTAGCGTGCCCTTCTTCGCAGGCGAGGTTAAAGTCGCCGGCGTTATTAAGTCCCATGATATAGCTCCAGTTGAGATACTCCTTAAATACATCCAGCATCTTCTCCTGCTTCACCACTTCCTCCAGCACATCCGGATTCTCTTTATTGGGAATGCGCAGCAAGAGGCCATCATAGTATTTCACGATGTCGAACAACTTGATATATCCGGTACTGGGGAGCAGATTACCATAATAATAATCGACCGTATCGCCCAGCATATAATAATAGGTATATAGTGAACCGGAAGTTTCGAGCAGCCTCACCTTATCATTCATCCCGCGTTCACTGAACACCCGTACAGCCTCAGCCGTATGGCATTCGATGCGGTGATAAGAGATATTTTCTGCGATAATCTCCTGCATACGCTGTTTGATACGCGTCACATCTTCCAATGTAATAGGGCGACCGATCCGCAGATTACAAAAATAACCTTTGGATACCGGATGTTCCACAAACAGCTTCCCTTCGGGAAAAAGCTCACTGACAGCCTTGAACAAGACAAAGCAGAGTGACCGCACATACGTACGCATACCGGATGAATCGCGTACATCCAGAAACTCTATATCCTTGTTATTATATACTTTGAAATTGAGACCTTCGGAACGGTTATTCACCTTGGCACTGACTACCTGATAAGGAAAATTAAGATTAAAACCGTAATAAATATCCAAAAGTGAGCTTCCGATAGGGAATTCTTTATAAATATTATTATTTTTGCAACATATTTGTAACATCTGTTTCATCGTAGTCTTTTTAATAAGGTGAATAACATGGGACTAAATATACTTAGTAATCAGATAGAGAACAAACAACCACTAAAATTATTATAGATGGAATATTCTTTTTATGATTTTTTAAAGCTCATAGGCTCGTTAGGGCTCTTCCTTTATGGCATGAAGATAATGAGCGAGGGCTTACAAAAAGTCGCAGGTGACAGGCTACGAAGTATCCTGACAGCTATGACCACCAATCGGGTAACGGGGGTATTAACAGGAGTGTTGATCACAGCCCTTATCCAGTCCTCCTCGGCGACAACAGTAATGGTCGTCAGTTTCGTCAACGCCGGTTTGCTTACACTGGCCGAGTCCATCAGTGTCATCATGGGTGCCAATATCGGTACGACGGTTACGGCATGGATTATTTCAATTTTCGGATTTAAGGTTGATATGGCCGCTTTCGCTCTTCCACTTCTGGCCATCGCCCTTCCGCTCATCTTCTCCGGCAAGAGCAACCGCAAGTCCATCGGTGAATTCATTTTCGGTTTTTCCTTCCTCTTCATGGGACTTTCTTACCTGAAAGCAAATGCTCCCGACCTGAACGCCAATCCGGAAATGCTCGCCTTCGTACAGAACTACACGGATATGGGATTCTTCTCCATTCTCCTGTTCTTATTCATCGGTACCATACTGACTATGATCGTACAGGCCTCAGCCGCCACGATGGCAATCACATTAATTATGTGCGCCAACGGCTGGATCAGTCTGGAACTGGGAGCAGCGCTCGTACTGGGCGAAAACATCGGAACTACCATCACGGCCAATCTTGCCGCATTAACAGCCAACACACAGGCTAAGCGGGCAGCATTGGCCCATTTTGTTTTTAATGTGTTCGGTGTGATCTGGGTATTGATCATTTTCCATCCTTTCATGGAACTGGTCAACTGGGTAGTGGATACCTTCTTCCAGAGCAATAATCCGGAAGTAGCCATTTCTTATAAACTGTCCGCTTTCCACTCTATCTTTAATATCTGTAACGTATGTATCCTGATATGGGGAGTGAAACTGATCGAACGCACCGTATGCGCATTAATCCACCCGAAAGAGGAAGACGAGGAACCTCGCCTTCGGTTTATCACCGGCGGTATGCTTTCTACTGCGGAGCTTTCTATCCTGCAGGCACGCAAGGAAATCCACCTGTTTGCAGAACGTACCCACCGTATGTTCGGAATGGTGCAGGACTTGATGCACACCGAAAAGGACGATGACTTTAACAAGCTGTTCAGCCGCGTAGAAAAGTACGAGAACATCAGCGACAACATGGAACTTGAAATAGCCAATTATCTGAATCAGGTATCCGACGGGCGTTTGAGTTCTGAAAGTAAGTTGCAGATACGTGCCATGCTGCGCGAAGTGACGGAAATCGAAAGTATCGGCGACAGCTGTTACAACCTGGCACGCACCATCAACCGGAAACGCCAGACGAATCAGGACTTTACCGAAAAGCAATACGAGCACATCCACTTCATGATGAAGCTGACCGATGATGCCCTCGCACAAATGATTGTGGTGGTAGAGAAACCGGAACACCAAAGCATTGATATCAACAAGTCTTTCAACATCGAAAACGAAATCAATAACTACCGTAACCAACTGAAAAATCAGAATATTCTGGATGTCAACAACAAGGAATATGATTATCAGATGGGAGTCTATTATATGGATATTATCGCCGAATGTGAGAAATTGGGCGACTATGTAGTGAATGTGGTAGAAGCCAGCAGTGATGTAAAAGAGAAGAAAGCCTCTTAAATAAAGAGGAACTCAATCAAAGAAATGGATAGTCAATTTTATGCTGCAACGCATAAATTGGCTATCCATTTCTTTTTTATTTCCACACAGACAAAACAACTCATGTCCGTTTACAAGGACACTCACACTTTACAAAGGCATTACATTTTTCACAGACGTTAACGATTACATTTCTTTTCCGTGAAGTTCCCGTTAAGCTTTTACTGCGCCTATTGCAGGTCTTTTTTTTGCATATACATTTGCGCCAAAATACACAGGGGCCTATGTTTAGTACCATTTTCCAATGACCGGACAGAGGCATTCCAAAAGAAAACCAAATCTCTAATTTAAAGCAAAAGAAATGAAAATTAAAAAAGTATTGATGGGAGTTGCACTGGCAGCAATGTGTTTAATGAGCGCACAAGCGCAACGCCGCAATGAGATTCAAGTTCCCAATCTGAACGGGTACACTACTTTAAAATGTGACTTTCACATGCACAGTGTTTTTTCGGACGGTCTGGTATGGCCTACCGTACGTGTAGACGAAGCATATCGAGAAGGACTGGATGCCATTTCTCTGACAGAACATATTGAGTACCGCCCACACAAAAAAGACATTATAGCAGATCATAACCGCTCTTATGAACTGTCTCAGAAGCAGGCGAAGAAGTTAGGAATACTTCTAATCAGAGGCAGTGAAATCACCCGTTCCATGCCTCCGGGACATTTTAATGCAATCTTCCTGAACGACTCCAATCCATTGGAACAAAAGGCATATAAAGACGCTTTCAATGAGGCAAAAAAACAAGGAGCCTTTATCTTCTGGAATCATCCGGGCTGGGCACGCCAGCAGCCGGACTCCACCCTGTGGTGGCCTGAGCATACACAACTCTACAATGACGGCTGCATGCACGGCATTGAAGTAGCCAATGGTGGTCTTTTCATGCCCGAAGCCATTCAATGGTGTCTGGACAAGAATCTGACCATGATAGGAACTTCCGATATCCACCAGCCTATCCAGACAGACTATGATTTTTCAAAAGGCGAACACCGCACGATGACGTTTGTCTTTGTCAAAGAACGTTCTCCGGAAGGTATCCGTGAAGCACTCGACAATCGCCGCACCGCCGTTTATTACCGCGAACTGGTGATCGGGCGTGAAGAAATCCTCCGTCCCTTCTTTGAAAAATGCGTAGACATAAAAGAAGTGAAACGCACCGAAAAAGAAGTGACATTTTCTGTCATGAACGCTACCGATCTGGTACTGAAACTGAAAAAGACCGCACATGATCCTTCTTTGGTCTATTTCCGCGAAATGACATTGAAACCACATACGCAGCATACAATCTCTGTGAAGTTTGACAACGGTATCAAAGGAGGCGACTGCAATTTTGAAGTTACCAACTTCATCGTAGCCCCCGATAAAGGTTTGGATTACACCATCAAACTATAAAGTTCCAGCCATCAAAGCCATGTAATATCAAGATATCCGACGAACTACATGCGGATAATCGTTTAATTTTAAATTATTACTTTATGAATCGTTACTTATCCCTAGCCTGCTCGCTGGTAGCTTTCTTCTATTTATCGAGTTGCGAAAGCTACAGTGAGCCCACCGAGAAAGCCCACCAATCCGATCAACCGATTGTACTGACCTCCTTCTATCCCAAAGAAGGCGGAGCACGTGACAAAATTCTTCTGGACGGAAAAAACTTCGGCACCGACGTGAGTAAAATCAAAGTATATTTCAACAATGCCAGGGCCTCCGTCGTTTCATCAAGCGGAAGCCGTATTTATGCCATTGTACCGCGCCTTCCGGGCGATAATCCCCGTATCTCCGTAGTGGTCGACACCGATTCTGTCGCTTACGAAGAAACATATGCTTATCATACACAGGCATTGGTCAGCACGGTCACCGGAAACGGTGAAACGAGCTTCCTTGCCGGAACACTCTCCACCGCTCAGGTATATGGCAAATATCTTGATCTGGATGCCGAAGGCAATCTTTTCATGTCATGGCGTGACGGCGGTACATTTGGAATCGCCCGGATAAACGAACAACAGAACATTGTGACTCCTCTCATTGAAGCAGATGCCGCCAACCGTATCTTATATGCCAACGGCTTAACGGTGGACCGTGCCACCGGAATGCTGACCGCCGCACACGAGTCGGTCAAAGAAGTGACGTTTACCTTCGATCCGCGTGAAGCCTGGTATCCCCGCCAGCGTAACATAAAATACTCACAGTCGGATCTGAACTCAATCGTAGATGCCGACAGATACAAGAATTTCGTCACCTTCTGCCCTTATGACGGCTATCTATATACACGATACCGTGATGGAAAGATCGCTAAAATAGATCCCAACACATTCGAAGGACACATTATCCATCAAGGTCCCAGCGGATCACAATACGGACAGGCGATTAATCCTGCGAAGCCCTGGCTTCTGTATATAACGCTTCACTCCAACGCCCCTACCGCATACAGACAAGGGATTTCGGTGCTCGACCTCCGCGATCCGGATGGAACAGGCGGATTTAAGCGTCTCAATGCTCCCGGCGGCAGCGCTTTCCGCGACGGTCCGATTGAAGATGCCCTGTTCAATTATCCCAAGGATATCAAGTTTGACAACGACGGCAATATGTTCGTTGCCGACTATGGCAACCATTGCATCCGCATGATATCTGCCGACAATATCGTCACGACAGTTGCCGGACAGCCCGGCGTCGCCGGATACAAGGACGGAGGACCGGTAGAGTCCTTATTCAAGAATCCCTGGGGAGTGGCTGTCAATGAACAGGGAGACATTTACATTGCAGACTGGGGTAATGCACGCATTCGCAAATTGGTTATCGAATAACAAAGTAAACTCACAATGAAAATCAAACAGATTTTATACTTAATGTCGTTCTGCTTATTGCTTTCGGCAACAACCTTCGCGCAGCAAGTTCAGGAATTTACCGTTTCAGGAACTGTCGTGGATAAGGACAAGCTATCCATGCCCGGCGTATCGGTATACATCAAAGACAAGCCCTCCAAAGGTACCACAACCGACAATGACGGTAATTTCAAGCTGAAAGTGGTTTATGGAGACAAAATGATATTTTCTTTTATCGGCTTCAAACCGTCGGAGCATGTGGCCATCAAACCCCAAACCGACTTAACGGTCACACTGCTTGAAGACAACAATTCCCTTGATGAAGTGGTTGTCGTCGCACTGGGAAACGTTCAGCGGAAAATCAGTTCGGTAGGTGCCATTACGACGGTCAGCACTAAAGATATCCAGTCCCCCTCCCCTTCCATCAGTAACTTGTTGGGAGGCAGGGCAGCCGGTGTCATTTCCTTGCAGAGCAGTGGCGAGCCCGGTCAGAATATCGCCGATTTCTGGGTACGTGGTATCGGTACGTTCGGAGCCAACAGCAGTGCCCTTGTACTGATTGACGGTCTGGAAGGCGACCTCAACACCATCGACCCTGCCGATGTCGAAAGTTTCTCCATCCTGAAAGACGCGTCGGCAACTGCCGTGTACGGAGTAAGGGGAGCCAACGGAGTCGTATTGGTCAACACCAAGAAAGGCCTTTCGGGCAAAATTCAGATTACCGGACGTTTCAACACCACGCTGTCCGTCCTCAACCGTCTGCCGAAATATCTGGGAGCTTATGAGTATGCGCAGTTAGCAAACGAAGCCAGAGTAGTACGGAACGAAACACCTTTGTATGACGATACGGAAATGGGAATTATACGCGACGGTCTCGACCCCGACCTCTATCCCAACGTAAACTGGCAGGATGAGATACTCAACAAAACATTCTGGCGGCACACTTATTATGTAAGCGGACGTGGCGGCAGCGATGTGGCACGTTATTTTCTGAGCCTGGGAGGTAAAAACGAAAGTGCGGCCTACAAGGTAGACAAGAACAGTATATACAGTTCGAACGTCAGCTACAACACCTATAATTACCGTATCAATCTAGACGTGAACCTGACCAAATCAACGAAAGTTTATTTGGGTTCGGACGGATTCCTCTCCCAGTTGAATCAGCCCGGCGTAGCCAATACCGAATATATATGGGGAGCACAGTCGCGGCTTACTCCATTGTCCATCCCCACCCAATATTCCAATGGTATGCTGCCCGGACGCGGTGCCGGAGAGCTGTCATCGCCTTATGTCATGATCAACCATACGGGAAAGGCTGCCAACGAAGTGTATAAAGGCAAATCAACTTTGGCGATCAATCAGGACTTTTCCGAATTGATCAACGGGCTTAAACTACGTGTACAGGGAGCGTACGATATCCACAGCTACTTCAATGAACGGAGAAGCGTGCAGCCGGCCCTCTACAATGCGCTGGGCAGAGCAAGCGACGGCTCACTCATCATGCAGGAGACCGTACAGGAGAAAAAAGCCTCGTACAGCAAGTCCACCCGCCAGTACCGCAAATACCACTTTGAGGCTACGCTCAATTATGACCGGCTCTTCGGTACAGATCACCGGACATCCGCGCTGGTCTATTATTACATCAGCGATTCTAAAGACACGGACGACGCTACAAGTAATTTATCGGCCATTCCCTTGCGCTATCAGGGAGTATCCAGCCGGTTTACTTATGGCTACAAGGATACTTACCTGCTGGACGTCAACTTCGGATACACCGGTTCCGAAAATTTCCAGCCCGGCAGACAATACGGTTTCTTCCCGTCCGTCGCATTGGGCTGGGTACCTACCGGCTACAAGTTTATACAAGAGGCGCTCCCCTGGCTCGACTATCTTAAAATAAGGGCTTCGTATGGTTCGGTAGGTAACGACCGGATTACCGACGTCCGCTTCCCCTACCTTACAAAAGTGAACGAAGGCACCGGATCAGCTTGGGGCGTTCCCGACATCGAGATTATCGGTGAGACACGTATCGGAGCTGATAATCTGGCGTGGGAAAAGGCCATCAAGTCCAATGTGGGTATTGAAGGAAAGTTGTTTAATAACAAGATCGATTTCGTTGTCGATATTTTCCATGATCAGCGTAACGGTATTTTCCAGCAACGGGTACAGGTGCCCGAGTTCGTAGGAGTGGTCTCCAATCCATACGCGAATGTGGGTAAAATGAAAAGTTACGGTGCCGACGGAAACATCAGCTTCACGCAGGATTTCACTCCCGATTTCGGCTTCACCTTACGGGGCAATTTCACGTACTCTAAAAATAAAGTACAGAACTGGGAGCAGGCTTATCTGGAGTATCCCTATCTAGAATACAATAATTTCCCATACAATTCCATCCGCGGATATCAGGCAGTCGGACTATTTAAGGACGAAGATGACATCAAATACAGTCCCAAGCAGACTTTCGGGGAAGTAATGCCCGGTGACATCAAATATAAGGATATCAATGGAGACGGTATGGTGGACAAGCTGGACATGGTGCCGTTGACGCACAGCACTTACCCGCTGCTGATGTACGGACTAGGGGCAGAAATCCGCTACAAGAATCTGACTCTGGGTGTATTGTTCAAGGGAACCGGCAAGACCTCTTTTTTCTATGTAGGTCAAAAGACAACGGTGAACGACGAAACCCGCCTCAACGGAATGGGATATATGCCTTTCTTCGAAGGTAATACCGGAAATGTACTCACCCTGGCAGCCAATCCGGCCAACCGATGGATTCCCAGAGATTATGCCATCGCACACGGGATCGACCCATCCCTTGCCGAAAACAAGGACGCGCGTTTCCCGCGCCTGCAATATGGAAATAACAGCAACAACAGCCAGTTGTCCACCTTTTGGCAGGGCGATTCACGCTACATACGCCTGCAGGAAATCACCCTGAATTACCATCTTGCAGCAGCATTTCTGAGACGCATAGGTGTTTCTTCACTGGATATCCAATTCGTAGGTAACAACCTCCATGTATGGGATAAAGTGAAACTCTTCGATCCGGAACAGGCACGCTGGAACGGCCGTGTATATCCCATCCCTTCCACCTATTCCCTGCAATTATATGTCAATCTCTAATAAATACATCACCCGATAAACGATAAAATGAAAACATCCTTAATAAAAAAAACAGCAAGAATGTTCTTCTTGGTTCAGGCAGTCATGTTGGTAACGTCTTGCAGCAACTTCTTAAACATAGACAATTACTTTGATGATGAATTCAACATCGACTCGGTTTTCACCAATGCCCGATATATGGAAGCGTATATGTGGGGAGCGGCAGCCATGTTCCCGGATGAGGCACAGACCATCCGTAACGGGTACACACCGGGACCGATGGCGACCGACGAAGGATTTAACGGACTGACCGGAAGCGGAACGGCCAATATCTATCACGGCATGGATTTCGCCAACGGAAAGATCACACAGGATTTTTTCGGAGACGGCTCCCCAAACCTGAACCAATGGGGCAAGTATTACAAAATCATCCGTAAGTGCAACAGCATCCTGCAAAACCTCGACCGCCCGAAAGACCTAACAAACTCGGAACGGCTCAGACTGGAAGGATACACACGTTTTATCCGTGCCTTCGCCTACTACAATCTTTTGGTCGATTACGGTCCGGCAATCTTGCTGGGAGACGAAGTAGTGAATACCAACGAACCTATCGAATACTACGACCGCCCCAGGGCCACCTATGACGAAACAATGAACTATACTTGTGAGGAGTTCGAAAAAGCGGCACGGCTGCTGCCCTCGCCTCAGGATGTTTCTACGCTGGACTTCGGACGCCCCACCAAAGGAGCCGCACTCGGTCTGGTAGCCCGCCTGCGACTGATACACGCCAGCCCGCTATTCAACGGCGGGCCTGTTGCCAGCTCCTATTTCGGCAACTGGAAACGCAAGACCGACGGTGTGCATTATGTCTCCCAACAATATGACGAAAGCCGGTGGGCAGTAGCTGCTGCCGCCGCAAAACGGGTGATGGATATGGGAGCGTACAAGCTCTATACGTATGCAAAAGACGACAACACGCCGGAGCTTCCCGCCGGAGTCACTTCCGACCCCAATTTCTATGACGCCTACCCGAACGGAGCCGACGGAATAGACCCTTTCAAATCTTATTCGGACATCTTTACCGGCGAAGCCGTAGCGTCCATCAACCCGGAATTGATCTGGGGAAGAAACACGACGTACCTCAACGAAACCATCAGCAAAGGTTCTTTCCCTCCCTCGATGGGTGGATGGGGACGTTTCTGCGTCACTCAGAAAGTGGTAGACGCCTATCTGATGGACGACGGCCGTACGAAAGAAGAAGCCGCCGCCGACGGATATTACTCGGAGACAGGCTTCACTTCCGAACCGCGTAACTTTTCCGGCTATCCCCTCAACGCCGGTGTATATAAGATGTACGCCAATCGTGAAATGCGGTTCTACGCATCTATAGGATTCAATGAGGCAGTATGGCAGGCATTGTCCAGTTCGACTCTCAACAACCACACAGCCAAGTACTACTATCAGGATGAAGACGGTCGTGGCGGTGTTACAGCCACTTCGCCCAACTATCCCATCACCGGATACGTAATCAAAAAGTACAATAATCCGATGGATGCCTGGACCGGCACCGGAGCCCGCCATATCCAGAAAGCCTATCCCATCATCCGCTATGCGGAAATCCTGCTATCGTATGCGGAGGCACTCAACAACCTGACCGGCCCCCACACCGTAGAACTGGACGGTCAGCCTTATACCATGAGCAGAGATAAAGAGGAAATTAAAAAAGCATTCAATCAAGTCCGCTACAGGGCCGGACTGCCGGGGCTGACAGCCAATCAACTCAACAGTACGCCGGAAGTACAGAAACAGATAGAACGCGAACGTATGGTAGAGTTTTTATGGGAAAACAGACGTTTCTATGATGTCCGCCGCTGGGGTATTTATGAAGAGACAGAGCAGGAACCTATCCGTGGAATGAATCCCGACGGTGCAACCAAAGAGACCTACTACCAGCGTGTCATCCCTAGTTCTTCCTCATTCCTGACGAGGGTGGTTGACAAAAGGTCTGTCTGGGTGCCCATACCACGCAACGAAATGAGAAGACTGCCTTCCCTCGACCAGAATCCGGGTTATTAATCTAAATAACAAAAAAGAAAATGAAACGAGATTTTATAACGATACTCGCACTTATGATGGCGCTTTCGTCATGCAATGACGATGCGCTGTTTGAAAAGGAAATGTACAAGAATGTAGTGGCCCTGATCAGCAGTGACTACTATAACACGTTTGAAGAAGTAGTCACCTTGTCTCCTACCGGAGAAGAGGCGACAGGATATATCGCAGCCTGCACCGGAGGTACCCATGCCCCGAAACAAGACATGGTGATCGGGCTGGAAGAAGACCTGACTTCACTGGAATTCTACAACCGGTCTCTTTACGACGTCGATGAAGCCTGCTATGCCAAATTCCTGTCCAATGACAAATATGAGATCGTAGACTACAAAATTCAGATCAATGCAGGCGAACGGACAGGCAGAACCATGATCAGGATACGTCCCGAAGGACTGTCGCCGGATTCTACCTACTTCGTAGGATTAAAAGCTACGGATATCTCGGGCGTCGAGATTAATGAAAGCAAAAACACCATTCTATATCAGATACTCATCAAGAACGATTATGCAACGCAGGGCGAAAACGTTTACTATTCAATGACCGGTCTGGCAGACGGGATGGCAACCGCAGGTAACAAGAAGATGTTTCCACTCACCCACAACAGCGTACGCGTGATAGCCGGAACGGAGTCTTTTGAAAGCAATGTGGATCACATCAACAAAACCGCTATCATACTGCAAGTGGAGGAAAACAATCATGTCACGATAAAGCCGTACAAGGATATTGAGATAACTCAGATAGACGGTGACTCCAAATACCCCAATACATTCAAGGTAGAGGAATCTTTCGGTCATACTTATAATGTATTTCTGCTGTCGTACCGATACACAAAGGATGGGAAAAGCAAGGTGATGCAAGAGGAATTGCGGCTGGAAATAAATAATTAACGCAAAAACCTCGTAAGGTTAACCCTTTTCTCTTTAATATTAATAACTTTGTATGCAAATCTTCTTTCGTACCACTATAGTGGCACGAAAGAAGAACTATAGTTCCCCTTGTGTCCCACTCTAGTGGTCCGCACGGGGAACTGTAGTAGAACGAATTAATATTTAAGCCGGATTCCTTAGTTTATAGGAACGGAAACATTAATAACACAACAAAATAACTTAAGTTATGAGCGCACAGTATGACCTTTACGAGACTCCCGATATCAAGCAGACAGGAGAAAAACAACCCCTTCATCCCCGCATTGTTCCCAAAGGGACTATCGGTCAGGACGAATTTCTAGACCGCGTACACAAATTTACAGGAATCAGCCGTAGTTTTGCTGGCAGGAGCAATGCAGTCTTTTCAAAATGAGTTAAAAGATTTACTGGCTAACGGCTGGATTGTAGAATTAGGCGAGATCGGCTATTTCTCCGTATCGCTGCAAGGACCACCCGTAATGCACAAGAAAGATGTGCGTGCACAATCAATCAAACTAAAAAACATCAACTATCTACCGACCAAACAATTCAAGCGGGAAGTAGGGTATGACATGAGATTGGAACGTACCGAATCCCTCACCCGGCCCAAAGGTAACGGACGTAGCGAAGCGGAATGTCTGGCACTAATAACCGCCCACCTTGAAAAATATCCTTGCATGACTCGCACTGATTATTGCCATCTGACCGGTCACGACAAAAAACGTGCACTAAAAGAGCTGAACGCTTTTATCGAAAAAGGGATACTGATGCGCTACGGAGCAGGAAAACAGGTGGTTTATGCGAAGAAAATGATTTGAAGCATATAGCGTATGTCCCTAATTGAACTCATTAGATGAATAAGCCTGTTTCCAACCTTCTTCGGGCAGAGGCTGCAGGCATCTATATACAGATACTTAAAACATCTTCTTTCGGAGACAATACACCCAAAAGTCGATCATTTTTCCGACAATGATGCCGAGGGAACTAAGCGCCAAAGCGATGTAAACAGCAATAATCAACGGCTGTTCGTCTATCCATTTATTGACAAGTCCGAACATCCGTGCAAAAACACCGCCCGCAATAGTCAGGACAATGGTCGAGATAATATGTATTTGTATAAACTTGTCTTTCTCGTCTGAGTCCAGCCTCTTATCTTTTAAATACCGGACAAGCCACAGGCACGGAACAAAGATGAATATCGCAATAAGCGCAACCGTCATCACTTCTTCCACAGGAACCTCATGCAAGCCTCCGTCGAAAAAGCGTAAACTGTGTATTCTTAATAAACAGGAAGTCATCATTTATACTACATCCGTTAATTCTTTATTCATATTCTTCATTCCCTTTCCATCGCCTAGCCGGTCGTTCTCCGGACATCCCGGCTCCTGAGCCACCGGAGCCACGTTGGGTTCTTGAATCTACAAAGGTATGGATATGATATGAAAAGGACAATCTTCAATCGGAAAAAGATGAAAGGAGAACAACAAAAAAAACATCTGACCATTTCTTTAGTTGAAGAAACTTATTAACGCACTTTGAGTTTTTTGCTTGGCAGTTCATTTGGAAACACATACATTTGCATCGTGATCACAAAACAAAAGAAACAGATTTACTAACTATTAAAAAACAAAAAAGATTATGGCACTTAGGTATGTCGTTAAAAAAAGAATGATTGGTTTCGGTAAAGAGAAAACCGAAAAGTATGTAGCACAGAATTTTATTACCAATACGGTTAATTTCAAGGATTTGTGTGATGAGATTTCTAAAGTGGGAATGGTTCCCAGCGGAGCGGTCAAGTTTGTACTCGATGCACTGATCGATACGCTGAATATAAACTTAAACAAAGGTATTTCCGTACAACTGGGTGATTTCGGTCAATTCCGTCCCGGCATCAGCAGCGAAAGCCAGGAGACAGAAGCGGCAGTGGATTCCGACACGATTCGTCGGGTGAAGATCGTATTTACTCCGGGATACAAGTTTAAGGATATGCTGAAAAAGGCAAGTATTCAAAAACTGGTAACCGGCAGCGAGATCGTTGACAACGGAAACACTCCTACTCCTCCCAACCCCGACGGCGGCGGTGACGGCGGCGATGAGGAAGCACCTGACCCGACAGTATAAAAACAGGAACAAAAAAAGCTCTGCATGAGCTGAAACGCAAAAATGACCGGAAGCACTGCTTTCCGGTCATTTTTTTAATAATCTCTTCTCTCTCTTAATTTTTTATCCTTCGTACGGTTCAAAGTCCTCTTTTCCGACTCCGCAAAGTGGACAAGTCCAATCATCCGGAATGTCTTCAAATGCTGTTCCCGGTTCAATTCCGCTCTCGGGATCTCCTTGTGCGGGGTCGTAAATGTATTCACAGACTGTGCAAATGTACTTTTTCATAACGTTCGTTTTTTTATTGGTTTACTAAATAATATAACGCAAATAAAATGCAAATTGTTCGAACTTATTTCTTATCCCGAGTAAAAAAGTTATCTTTGCAACATATTTGTAGAACAAAACCAACAAGTTACATCATGCTAATAGCATTGCTACCTATCCTGCTAATTATATGTGCAATCCTCCTGCTCAGCTATCTATGGGAACGGAGAAAATGTCTTCGGATGCAAAAACGACTATTCCGGGAATCCAGAAAGCTGGAACATACCAACCACATCGCCAGCGCCATTCTGAAAAATGTCCATGCCTATATCTTATTAATAGATAACGACTTCAAAGTATTAAAAACAAACTACTATCAACTCACCGGAACTCAGAAAGGTCTGGAAGAAAAGAGAGTGGGCGACTTATTGCAATGCCGCAACGCATTATCGGCGGAAGGAGGCTGCGGTACTCATGCTTACTGCGGTTCCTGTCCCATACGTTGCGCCATCCGTCAGGCTTTCGAACAAAGAAGAGGCTTCACAGACCTTAATGCAACTCTGAATGTGCTTACTTCCGAAAAGAAATCCGTAGAATGTGACGCCGTAATATCCGGTTCCTATTTTCTCCTTAACGAAGAAGAGAATATGGTACTCACCGTGCACGATATCACCCAACTCAAACAAGCAGAAAAGCAACTGACACTTGCCAAGGAGAAAGCAGAAAATGCCGACCTTTCGAAGTCTACCTTCCTCGCCAATATGAGTCACGAAATCCGCACGCCTCTCAACGCCATCACGGGATTTGCAGAAATACTTGCCAGCGCCAATACGGAAGAAGAAAAGGCACAATATCAGGAAATCATAAAAATGAATGCCGATCTGCTGCTGCAACTGGTAAACGATATTCTGGATATGTCGAAAATAGAAGCCGGCACACTGGAATTTGTATATACAAAGGTAGATATCAACCTGTTACTATCCGACCTGCGACAGCTTTTCCAAATGAAAGTCAACGATGCAGGAGGAAATATTCAAATAATTGCAGAACCAAGCCTTCCCTCCTGTAGCATAGAGACCGACCGGAACCGTGTCGCGCAGGTGCTCTCCAATTTTACCACCAACGCCATTAAATTCACGCAGGAGGGAACGATCAGCATCGGTTATGAGGCAAGAGATACCGAACTTTATTTTTATGTCACCGACACCGGAGCCGGAATCCCTGCCGACAAACTACCGGAAGTTTTCGGCCGCTTCGTAAAGCTGAACAAAGACAAGAAAGGAACGGGGCTGGGACTTTCCATCTCTAAAACCATCGTAAACAAATTGGAGGGGCAAATCGGCGCAGACTCCGTAGAAGGCAAGGGATCAACGTTCTGGTTTACGATTCCCTATCGTACTTGCGGACGTCCCGAATAAAGTAACTTCATAAAAAGTTTTAATTAAACATTTTATCACAATTTTATGTTGTATTTTTGCGGTCCTAATCAAACGCATGTATTTGCATGAGTACTACAAAAAAAGACGATTATTATCATGTAGGCCTTACGGATGACGAAGTCCTACAAAGCAGAGAAAAGAACGGTGTCAATCTGTTAACACCCCCCAAGCGTCCTTCCTTATGGAAGCTCTATCTCGAAAAGTTTGAAGATCCGGTTGTGCGGGTATTGTTGGTAGCCGCCGTATTTTCACTGATCATTTCCATCATCGAAAATGAATATGCCGAAACTATCGGAATCATAGCGGCCATCTTGTTGGCCACAGGCATCGGCTTCTTTTTCGAATATGATGCCAATAAAAAATTCGACTTACTGAACGCCGTCAATGAAGAAACACTCGTAAAAGTGATTCGCAACGGACACGTACAGGAAATCCCACGTAAAGACGTCGTTGTAGACGATATTATCATATTGGAAACAGGCGAAGAGATTCCTGCCGACGGCCAGCTGCTGGAAGCGATCTCCCTGCAAGTGAACGAATCCAACCTGACCGGAGAACCGGTAATCAACAAGACTGTGATCGAAGCGGACTTTGACGAAGAAGCAACCTATGCCTCCAACTTAGTGATGCGCGGAACGACAGTGGTGGACGGGCACGGTACCATGCGCGTACTGCACGTGGGAGATGCCACAGAAATCGGCAAGGTAGCACGCCAGAGCACCGAAGAAAATCTGGAACCGACCCCTCTGAATATACAGTTGACCAAGCTCGCGAACCTGATCGGTAAAATCGGTTTTACCGTTGCCGGACTTGCCTTCCTTATCTTCTTTGTAAAAGATGTACTGTTGTACTTTGATTTCAGTTCACTGAACGGCTGGCACGAGTGGCTTCCGGTTTTCGAACGGACCCTCAAATATTTCATGATGGCCGTTACTTTGATTGTAGTAGCCGTCCCCGAAGGATTGCCCATGAGCGTAACGCTCAGCCTGGCCCTGAATATGCGCCGTATGCTCTCGACCAACAATCTGGTACGGAAAATGCACGCCTGCGAGACGATGGGAGCTATCACCGTGATCTGTACGGACAAAACGGGTACACTGACTCAAAACCTGATGCAGGTACACGAACCCAATTTCTACGGAATCAAGAATGGCGGCAACCTGGGCGATGATGACATCAGCGCTCTCGTCGCAGAAGGAATCAGCGCCAACTCAACCGCTTTCCTCGAAGAAGCGGCAACGGGCGAAAAGCCGAAAGGTGTCGGTAACCCTACTGAAGTCGCCCTGTTATTATGGCTCAACAGTCAGGGAAGAAATTATCTCGAACTCCGTGAACACGCCCGCATCCTCGACCAGCTCACCTTCTCGACCGAACGTAAATTTATGGCGACTCTCGTCGAGTCTCCGATCATCGGAAAGAAAGTACTTTATATAAAAGGAGCACCCGAAATCGTGCTCGGCAAATGTAAGGAAGTCGTGCTGGACGGCCGACGGGTAGATGCCGTCGAATATCGTTCGACAGTAGAAGCCCAGTTGCTGAATTATCAGAATATGGCAATGCGCACACTCGGCTTTGCCTTCAAAATAGTAGGAGAAAACGAACCGAATGACTGCACGGAACTGGTATCTGCCAACGACCTTAATTTCTTAGGAGTCGTAGCCATCTCAGACCCGATTCGTCCGGATGTACCCGCCGCTGTGGCCAAATGCCAGTCGGCTGGTATCGGTATCAAGATCGTTACCGGTGACACACCGGGAACTGCCACAGAAATTGCCCGTCAGATCGGACTGTGGCAACCGGAAACAGATACCGACCGGAATCGTATCACCGGTGTTGCCTTTGCCGAACTGAGTGACGAAGAAGCGCTGGACCGTGTGATGGACCTCAAAATCATGTCCCGCGCCCGCCCGACGGACAAACAACGTCTTGTGCAGTTGCTTCAACAAAAAGGAGCCGTAGTCGCCGTAACCGGAGACGGTACGAACGATGCGCCTGCCCTGAATCATGCCCAAGTCGGTCTGTCAATGGGTACAGGTACGTCCGTAGCCAAAGAAGCCAGTGACATCACACTGCTCGACGACTCGTTCAACAGCATCGGTACCGCTGTCATGTGGGGACGTTCTCTTTATAAGAATATTCAGCGTTTCATCGTATTCCAGCTGACGATCAACTTTGTAGCCTTGCTGATCGTGTTATTGGGATCGATGATCGGAACAGAACTTCCGCTGACAGTGACACAAATGCTGTGGGTGAACCTGATTATGGATACTTTTGCCGCTCTGGCCCTCGCTTCCATCCCTCCCAGCGAAACCGTCATGCAGGAAAAACCGCGCCGCAGCACTGACTTTATCATCAGCAAAGCGATGCGTAACAATATATTAGGTGTAGGTACGATCTTCCTCGCCGTATTGCTCGGAATGATTTATTATTTCGACCACAGTGCGCAAGGTATGGATGTACATAACCTCACCATTTTCTTCACTTTCTTTGTCATGCTGCAATTCTGGAACCTGTTCAATGCCCGCGTATTCGGCACTACCGACTCGGCATTCAAGGGACTTTCCAAATCGTATGGCATGGAGTTGATTGTTCTGGCCATTCTGGTCGGACAATTTCTGATCGTACAGTTCGGTGGAGCTGTATTCCGCACAGAGCCGCTCGACTGGCAGACGTGGCTTCTGATTATAGGCGTTTCGTCCACGGTGTTATGGGTTGGAGAACTTATTCGCCTTGTTC
>OJSO01001049.1_pt1 | contig 19805 bp, 17 predicted proteins | sample 1599521 | NCBI WGS metagenome assembly OJSO01 (sample SAMN04168659, study PRJEB22393) | human gut metagenome | biome: human gut microbiome; feature: stool | host: Homo sapiens | collected 2014-05-12 | reverse complement strand
TGGATCGTCGAGCAGACCAAGCACATCAACTTCCTCGCCACGACGACCCCGATCCTCGCCTACGGCGGCCTGTGCCTGGGCAAGGACCTCGAGGCCTTCAAGCGACTCTCCTGGCGCATCGTCCCCGTCGCCATGGCCGTCGCCTCGGGCAGCTTCCTCTGCGCCACCGCGCTCGCCGAGCTGATGCTGCACCTCGAGGGCATCTTCTGATCCTCGTTCCGACAATCGTTCTACAATGGACCGCAATGCCCGCCGCCCCCGCGGGGGCGGGCGCACCCGGTCCCGTCAATCACCCGATATAGAAAGGAGCGGACCGCAGGCGCCGCCATCCGGCGCCGGAAACGGTCCCCTGTACAGATCATGGACAAAGCCGCCATCAAGCAGAAAGTCTGCGAAGCCATCGCCGCGCACCGCGCCGACATCGAGGCGATTTCCGAAGCCATCCTCGCCGAGCCCGAACTCGGCTTCAAGGAGGTGAAGACCTCCCGCAAGGTGCAGGAGGCGCTCGAGAGGCTCGGCATCGAATTCACGGCCGGCCACGGCATCACGGGCGTCAAGGCCCGCATGAAGGGCAGGAACTCGAAGCGCACCGTCGCGATGCTCGCCGAGCTCGACGCCATCGTGCACGAGTGCATCCCGCGCGCGCTGGCGCAGAAAATGGCGGCGACGAACGCGGAGATCATCGGCCTCGATGCTATCAAGCTCATCGAGAGCGGCCTTGGCGCGATCTGCGACGCGACCGTCGCCGTAACGGCGCCTGAAGAGGTGCGGGTCAAGCGCATCATGGCGCGCGACAGCATCACCGAGGAGTATGCAAGGTCGCGCATCGCGGCACAGAAGGACGCGGACTATTTCCGCGCGCAGTGCGATTATGAATTTGTGAACGATCTGCCGACCGCTGAAAAGGCGGAACACGCGGCAGAGGTCTATATCAACACGATCATCAACAATTTGAAGGAGGAAACTGAGAGATGAGTGAAAAGAACAAGCTCGCTGAAAAACTGCTCTACGCCCCCAAGAATGGCTATGACCGCCTGAGCGCAGAGGATGAAAAAGCGATGGAGGCCTATTGCGAGGACTACAAGAAGTTCCTCAACAACGGCAAGACCGAGCGCCTTTGCGTGGAGTACTGCATCGAGCTGGCGGAAAAGAAGGGCTTCAAGGCCTACGAAGCGGGTATGAAGCTGAGCGCCGGCGACAAGGTCTACTTCAATAACCGCGGCAAGGGCATCATGCTCGCTGTCATCGGCAGCGAAGACCTGAGCCACGGTGCGAACATCGGCGCGGCGCACACCGACTCCCCGCGCCTCGACTTAAAGCCCCGCCCGCTTTACGAGGAGGCCGAGATGGCCTACTTCAAGACCCACCACTACGGCGGCATCCGCAAGTACCAGTGGGTGACGATCCCCCTCGAGCTGCACGGCGTCGTCGTGCTGCGCGACGGTTCGAAGGTCGACATCCACATCGGCGGCAAGGAGGACGACCCCCAGTTCATCATCAACGACCTTTTACCGCACCTTGGCCGCGAGCAGGGCAAAAAGCCGCTCAACGAGGCCATCCCGAGCGAGAGCTTGAACGTACTGCTCGGCGGAAAGCCGTTTGAAGATAAGGACTGCTCCGACCGTTTCAAGCTCGGCGTTCTCCAGTATTTGAACGCGCAGTACGGCATTACGGAGGAGGACTTCATCTCCGCCGAGCTCGAAGTCGTCCCCGCCGGCAAGGCGCGCGACATCGGCTTTGACCGCAGCTTCATCGCGTCCTACGGTCACGACGACCGCGTCTGCGCGTATGCAGAGCTTGCAGGTATTTTTGACGCTGTGTCCCCGAAGAAGACCGCGGTCTGCATCTTCGCGGACAAGGAGGAGATCGGCTCCGAGGGCGTGTCCGGTATGCTGTCTCAGGCGTTTGAGTGGTTCATGGGCGACATGTGCCGCACGCAGGGCGTCGCGCTTTCTGACTGCTTTGCCAACTCCTTCTGCCTGAGCGCAGATGTGACGGCGGCCTACGACCCGAATTTTGCCGACGTTTATGACAAGCGAAACTCTGCCTTTGTCAACTACGGCGTGGCGCTGTGCAAGTATACCGGCTCCGGCGGCAAGGGCGGCGCGAGCGACGCAAGCGCTGAGGTCGTTGGCAAGGTACGCAAGCTGATGAACGACAACGGCGTCTTCTGGCAGATGGCCGAGATGGGCAAGACCGACGCAGGCGGCGGCGGTACGGTCGCCAAGTTCATGGCCCAGCGCAACATCGACACGCTCGACGCGGGTGTGCCCGTGCTCTCGATGCACGCACCGTATGAAACGGTCGCCAAGCTCGACTGCTACATGACCTACAAGTGTATGAAGGCCATCTTTGAGCAGGCGTAAGAAAATATTCTGAGATTCCGAGAAGCGCTCTCCCACGTGCCGTGGGAGGGCGTTTTCTGCCAAAAAGTCATACAATGTTGAACAAATTGTAAAGTTTCCTGCGGTTTTGCTTGCATAAGCGAGTGTGGCGTGATATTCTGTCAGAATACCAAAGGATCAGGAAGGGAAGAGAGTCATGCTCCAGTTATTCACCGATACGTCCGCGAACCTGCCGGTCGCGCTGACGAAACAACACCACATCGCCGTCGTGCCGTTTTCCTACACGGTGGATGGAAAGGAGACGGACTATCCCGATGATGTGGATTTCGACGGCGCGGCGTTCTACGGCGCGATGCGCCGCGGCGCGGTCGTCAAGACCTCAATGGTCAATCCCGCCCTGATGGCGAAATACTTTGAGCGTGCGCTCTCTCAGGGCGACGATGTGCTCTACGTCGGCATGTCCGGCGGCATCAGCGGCACGGCGCAGGCCGCGGTTATCGCCGCGGGCGAGCTGACGGAAAAATACCCCGCACGGAAGATCGTCACGATCGACACCTACGCTGCCTCCCTTGGCGAGGGGTTACAGGTGCTCGAAGCCGCGCGCATGATCGAAGAGGGAAAGAGCCTCGATGAGATCAAAGCGCATCTCCTTTCGAGAAGATCGCACATGTGCCAGTTTTTCACGGTCGACGACCTTGCGTACTTAAAGCGCGGCGGCCGCATTTCGAGCGCGACGGCACTGATCGGCACGGTGCTGAGCATCAAGCCGATTTTGTGCGGTGACGAGACGGGGCACATCGTCTCCTGCGGCAAGGTGCGCGGCATGAAGCGCGCCTATCAGGAGCTTGCGAATTATTACGACGGCCGCGCGCTCGACAAGAGCGAGATGCTCGGCATCGCCCACGCGGACAATGAAGAGGGCGCGCAGGCGCTCATCGCGCTGCTGCGCGAAAAGGGCTTTACCGGCGAATGTCTGACCGTGGTCTACGAGCCCGTCACCGGCGCCCATGTCGGCCCGGGAACGGTGGCGCTGTTCTTCTACGGAAAAGAAAAGTGAATGCAGGGACCGCCCGAAGGGAAACCTTCGGGCGCTTTTTCTATGGTAGACTTTGCGCAAAAGGTCTGATATGATGACAGAAGAGAGATTTTGAGAGAAAATGGGAGGTATTTATGAAAAAAACGTGTCTCATCAGAGCGTTGCTGCTCGCTGCGTACTGCGTACCGTTTGCCTACCTTTCTGTGAAGGGTGACGTTACTTCGGGGACGATGCTATATTACGGCGTGATGATCGTCAGCTTTGTGATTTTGTACCGGTGCGCGCTGAAAACAAATAACGTTCCCATCATTTTTATCGGGAATATACTGAGCTTTATGTCCTCTTATTTGACGGCAAAGCTGTCGCAGTTAGACCCGATGGAATGGTACTGCAAGCCGTTTACATCCCACTCTCTGATTGTCGCGATATCGGTCGCGTCCCTCATCATCCATGCGATCATCGTATGGAGAAGAGGCAGAAAGCAGAGGAACGCACAGGGGTGTGACAGAACATGAAGAAACACAAAAAAGCGATGATCGCACTGCTGATCGTAGCCCTGTTCGGTATGATATTGGCCTGCATTTCTTCCCATCCTTTTGTTTCACGCAGGTGCGAGGTGCCGGAGGAGTATGTCGCTGAGATCCGCGCGCAGTCGGTGGGAGTTTACTCAAAGAAAGTGCCCTTGCTGCCGATTTACATTTCCATCGAGCAGTTTTCAGCGGGACGGGCCTATTATACGGTTCACTATTTCCCGTTTGGAACGCTTGGCATGTCCTATAGTTTGACCGACGGATTTTGCCAGGAAAATCCGCTGACGGGCCTGCAATAAGATGAATCGGCAGAACCGGCTGTTTTTCCACTGGATTTTTGCGCACGCTTCTGTTATGATAAACGCCAAAGAAACGCCGTGAATCGGCATTGCGTTCAAACCGTCAGCAAAGGAGAAACAAATATGGAAACGATACAGGCCATCAGAAGCAGAAGAAGCATCCGTAAGTACCAGCCAAAACCCGTTCCGCACGAGGTCATCGAGCAGATCGTCGCGGACGCGGCCTACGCCCCCTCGTGGAAGAATACGCAGATCGCGCGCTATGTGCTCGTCGAGGACCGCACGACGATCGACAAAATGGCGGAGGAGATGGTGCTTGATTTCAAGCTGAACGAGAAGACGCTCAAAAACTGCCCCGCCGTTATGGTGCTTACCTATGTGACCGGCCGCTCGGGCTACGAGCGCGACGGCTCGTTCTCGACGCCGAAGGAGGCGGGCTTTGAGATGTTCGACGCGGGCATCGCCGCGCAGACATTTTGTCTTGCCGCGTGGGAGCGCGGCGTCGGCACGGTCATCACGGGCTACTTCGACGAAGAGAAGATCACGAGACTTTTGAACCTGCCGGAGAATCAGAAGGTCGGCTGTGTTATCGGTCTTGGCTATCCCGATGAGGAGCCCGCCGCGCCGAAGCGCAAGAGCGTGGAAGATTTGCTGACGTACAAATAAAAAGCTGCAAGCGCCCGAGGAAAACGCCCTCGGGCGCTTTTTCGCTTGATTCGGACAATGCTTTCTGGTAAAATAAGCAGTATAAAAATATAGAAAAATGAGAGATATGGAGGCCATAAGATGAAAAAATACAGCTTATCGGTTATTTGCGTAGTGCTTTTTGCCCTGCTGGCTGGATGCGGCAACAAGGAAACGTCAAACATAACGGTCGATTATGGCGATTCGGCTGTCTACACAGAACAGGATATGGATGATGCGATAAAGGTGATCGAAGAGATGATCGGTTCGTGGGAAGGCTGCGAATTACATAGCATTTCATATTCGTCAGATGACGTCTGCACGGATGAAAAGAACCTTTCGTGGATGAATGATTTGGAAAAGGCAAATGACAACGATCTGGCTTTTACACAATGCATCATGTTCGACAGCAGCTTTCGCTCTCCGAAAGAGGGCGGCGGAGCTTGGGAGCCGGACACGGAATACACATGGTCCTGGTGGTTGGCTCGCAGCGATGGCGGGGAATGGAAACTGATGACTTGGGGATATTAAAGTGATTCCCGGTTTGAGGCTCGTATTTCCGACGGCACAAAGGGTATGCTTTTCGCGTCTTCTGCAAATCCTACCGGAAATGACTTTCGGGAGGACTTTGCCATGAGAAGCGAAACGAAACCCTCGCAGGACGAGGAGAAAAACGGGCAGGAGCCGCTGCTGCCGCCCATTCAGCCGGTCATCGACTTCGGCTCGGTCGTCATCAAAAATAGCCGCGCGGCCATCCACTGCCTGACGATCGCCGGACAGATCGAGGGCCACATGCAGCTGCCGAATACGCAGAAGGCGACGAAATACGAGCATGTGCTGCCGCTGCTGGCGTATCTGGAGGAGAGCGACGACATCGACGGCGTTTTGTTCCTGCTCAACACCGTCGGCGGCGATGTGGAGGCGGGGCTTGCCATCGCCGAGCTCATCTCAGGGATGAAAAAGCCGACGGTCTCGCTCGTGCTCGGCGGGGGACACTCCATCGGCGTGCCGCTTGCTGTCGCGCCGATGGTGACGATGATCGCGCCGTCGGCGTCGATGACCATCCATCCCGTGCGCACGAGCGGCACGATCATCGCCGCGCCCCAGACGTACCAGTATTTTGAGCGCTTGCAGGAGCGCATTGTGCGCTTTGTGACGAAAAACTCACGCATCGGGCGCGACGAGTTTTTGCGCCTGATGATGGACACGCAGGACCTCGCCTCTGACGTCGGCAGCGTGCTCTACGGGGAAGAAGCAGTGGCCTGCGGCCTCATCCAGCGCATCGGCAGCCTCTCCGACGCGCTCGACGCGCTGTATGTGCTCATTGACGAAAAGAAGAAGTAAAAAGCCTCGCAGAGTTTGCCGACGGAAGTCGGCAAATAGAGTTAAATCATTTTCTGTCGGGGCGTGTACCTGACAGAAAATACAACTCAGGCTGCAAGTGTGCGAATTGTTCGCCTACGGCGAACAATTCGTGCGCGCAGCAGACTGAAAAAGTTTGTCGGAAAAACCCGTTAGGGGTTTTTCGACAGTTTTAGACGCCTTCGGGCGTCTTTTTGCGCTTTGTTCATCGAATCCACTTGAAAAGACGGCGGAAAAATGGTATATAGTATTAGTCAAAATGTGTCATTATACCCTTATCGTGGGGGATGACGCCTTTTTCCAAGGAGGATATCGCTCGTGTACTTAAAGGCATTGGAGATCCAAGGGTTCAAGAGCTTCCCGGACAAGACGGTGCTCAACTTCGGTGAGGACATCACCGCCATCGTCGGGCCGAACGGAAGCGGCAAATCGAATATTTCGGACGCCATCCGCTGGGTCATGGGCGAGCAGTCGAGCAAGTCGCTGCGCGGCGTGAAGATGGAGGATGTCATTTTCGGCGGCACGGAAACGCGCAACCAGATGGGCTTCGCGCAGGTGACGCTCGTGCTCGACAACACCGAGCACATCTTCCCCAGTATGGAGGAGACCGAGGTCGCCGTCACGCGCCGGTACTACCGCAGCGGCGAATCGGAATACTATATCAACAAGCAGTCCGTCCGACTTCGTGACGTAAATGAGCTGTTCATGGACACCGGGATGGGCCGCGAGGGCTATTCCATCATTGGTCAGGGCCGCATCGACGAAATACTCTCGCAGAAGAGCGGCGACCGCCGCGAGATCTTTGAAGAGGCGGCGGGCATTTCGCGCTTCCGCTACCGCAAGGAGGAGACGGAACGTAAATTGGAGCGCACGGAAGAAAACTTGGTGCGCATCAACGACAAGATCGCCGAGCTGGAATTGCAGGTCGAACCCCTGCGTGCGCAGGCAGAGACGGCGAAGCAGTATCTTATCTACCGCGACGAACTGCGCCTTTTGGAAATTTCCGTGTGGCTTGAAAATCTGGAAACGCTCAAGACGAACGCCATCAAGCTCGACACCGACCTGTCGCTCGCGCGCGAGGAGCTCAAAAAGGCGAACGCGGACTTAGAGGCGCTGTACGCTGCGTCCGAGCAGTTCTCCGCGCGCATCCACGAGAATGACATCGCGCAGGAGGAAAAGCGCGCGCAGCTCTCGGAGCTCGACGCGCAGGTTAAAGAGCAGGAATCTGCCGTCGCGGTGCTGCAAACGGGCATCGCGCACAACGAAGAGAACATCGCACGCGTGGAGGAGGAACTCAGAAGCCAGTCTGACCGCGTGGGATCGATGGATGCGCAGATTGCGCAGCAGCGCGCGCGTATCGAAGAGCTGGAGAGAAGCAAAAACGAAGTCGAAACGGCGCTCTCCGAGCTTTTGAAGCAGGCGGAGGAGCTGTCGAAAAACGCGGGCGAGGCCGCGAGCGAGGCCGAGACCCTGCGCGCTCGCGAAGCGCTCGCCCTGTCCGCCGCGGCGGACAGCCGCGCGGAAATTGCCGCCCTGCGCTCGACGCTTTCTGAAATGGACGAGCGCGAGAGCGCCATCGCCGCCGAGCAGGAGAGCGGGGAGGCCCAGCTTTCCGAAACTCGCAAAAGCGCTGCGGAGAACCGCCGCGCGCTCGAAAGTGCGCAGGAGGAAGCCGACGCCATCCGCAACATCATCGCCGGCCACACGATGAAGATGCAGGGCAGAATCGAACGAGAGAAGGAGACGGGCGAGCAGCACGTTTCCCTCACGATGGAGATGAACAACTTAGACTCCCGCATCCGCCTGCTCGGCGAGATGGAAAAGGAGTACGAGGGCTTCAACAAGGCGGTGCGCACGGTCATGCAGGCGTCGGAGCGCAAGGCGCTGCGCGGCGTGCGCGGGCCGGTCGCCAACCTGATGAAGGTCGGCAAAAAATACGCCGTCGCGATCGAGATCGCGCTCGGCGCGGGCTTGCAGAACATCGTCGTCGAGCGCGAGGAGGACGCGAAGAGCGCCATCCAACTCTTAAAGCAGCGCGACGGCGGACGCGCGACGTTCCTGCCGCTCTCGTCGATCCGCGGCGAGGCGCTGCGCGATGCGCGCGTGCAGAACGAGTACGGCTACGTCGGCCTTGCGAGCGAGCTGGTGGAATACGACCGCGAATACGACGGCATTTTCAAGAATCTGCTCGGCCGCACGGTCGTGGTCGAGGACCTTGACTGCGGCATCACGATCTCGCGCCGGTTTTCGAACGCGTTCCGCATCGTGACGCTCGACGGCCAGGTTTTGAACCGCGGCGGCTCGATGACGGGCGGCTCGATCTCTCGCAGCGCAGGCATTCTGAGCCGCGCAGGCGAGCTGCGCGAGCTGACGGCGCGGCGCGGCAGCCTTGCCGAAAAGCTCGACCTTGCCGCCAAGGCCGCCGAGGACGCCAAGCGCGAGCTTGCCAAAGCGCGCTACGAGCTGGAGGTCGCACAGGGCCAGCAGCGCGCGGCGGAGGACGCCGTGCTCAAATTGCAGGGCGATAAAAATCATTATGACTTATTGCTCTCGTCGCTGCGCGAGCGGCTCGAGAGTTTGGATACCGAGCGCGAGACCATCGCGCGCCGCCGCGGCGAAGTGAAGCGCGTGGCGGAGGAAAAGGAAGCGCTCGCGCTTTCGCAGGAGAAGGAAGCGGGCGAGCTGCGCGCGCAGGCGGAAAAGAGCCTTTCCGGCCAGAGCGAGCTGCTGCGTTCGACATCGCGCCTCGGCGACGAGATCGCCGAGAAAAAGAGCGTACTCGCAGGCTATGCCGCCGAGCGCGAAACGACGGAAAAGTCGCTCGCGAGCTTGGAGGGCCTGCGTGTCCAGATGCAGGGCGACGAGCAGAGCAGAAAAGCGCTCATCGAGCAGTACAGGGCCGCGAGCGAGCAGTCGCAGCGCGAGATCGGCACACATGAGACTGAGATCGCCGCGCTGAGCGGCAAAATGACGGAAAAGCGCGCCGAACTCGAAGCGCTCTCCAAAGCGAAGCTCGCGCTCGAAGCCGAGCGCAGCCAGAGCGACCGCCGCGGCCGCGAACTCAACGAAAACGTGCTCAATGTCGAGCGCAGCGTCAGCAAGCTCGAACAGAAGCGCGCGACGAGCGCGATGGAGGAGCAGCAGATACTCGACAAGCTGTGGGAAAACTACGAGCTGTCGCACTCCGCCGCGCAGGAGCAGCGCATCGAGCTCGAGAGCGTCGCCAAGGCGAGCCGCCGCATCGGCGAGCTCAAGCGCGCTATCAGCGGTCTTGGCGCGGTCAACGTCGGCGCGATCGAGGAATTCGAGCGCGTGAATACGCGCTACACCTACCTCACGACCCAGCGCGACGATGTGGAAAAGGCGAAGGGTGAGCTTGTCGGCGTGATCGACAGCATCACAAGCGAGATGACCGTCATCTTTAAAGAACAGTTCGCGCTGATCCGCGAGAGCTTCCAGGAGACGTTTTTGGAGCTGTTCGGCGGCGGCAAGGCCACGCTCGAGCTCGAGGACGAGAACGACGTGCTCTCCTGCGGCATCGAGATCAAGGTTCAGCCGCCGGGCAAGGCGCTCAAGACGATCACGCTGCTCTCGGGCGGCGAAAAGGCGTTCGTCGCCATCGCGCTGTACTTCGCCATCCTGAAGGTTCATCCGACGCCGTTCTGCGTCATGGATGAGATCGAGGCGGCGCTCGACGAGCCGAACGTGGTGCGCGTGGCGAATTACATGCGCCGCATCACGCAAAAGACGCAGTTCATCGTCATCACGCACCGCCGCGGCACGATGGAGGCAGCGGACGTCCTCTACGGCGTCACGATGCAGGAGCGCGGCGTGAGCAAGGTGCTGACGATCAATATGAACGACATGGCGAAGGAACTCAACATTAAGGAATAAAGCGCGAGGAGAAACAAATGGGTATTTTTGCAAAGATCAAAAAGGCATGGTTCGACACCATCGTGTGGGAGACCATCGACGACGAATTCTATGACGAGCTTGAGGACAGCCTCATTATGGCCGACCTCGGCGCAACGGTCGCGCACGACGCGGTGAAAAAGCTGCGCGACGTCGTGTACCAGAAGAGCATCCAGCGCGGCGACGATGTGAAGCAGGCGCTGCGCGATATTTTGATTGAAAAGCTGAACGTGGGCGACACCGCGCTTGACCTGTCGACCAAGCCGAGCGTCGTGCTGGTCATCGGCGTGAACGGCGTGGGCAAGACCACGTCCATCGGCAAGATCGCCCACCGTCTGAAGGGCGAGGGCAAGCGCGTACTTTTATGCGCGGCAGATACGTTCCGCGCGGCGGCGGCGGATCAGCTTGAAATTTGGGCAAACCGCGCCGAGTGCGAGATCGTCCGCTCGAAGGAAGGGGCAGACCCCGGCGCGGTGCTGTTCGACTCGCTCGCCGCAGCGAAGGCGAGAAATGTGGATGTCGTCCTCTGCGACACGGCGGGCAGACTTCACAACAAGGTGAACCTGATGAACGAGCTCTCGAAGCTCCGCAAGATCATCGACCGAGAGCTGCCCAACGCCGCGAAGGAGACGCTTTTAGTGCTCGACGCGACGACGGGGCAGAACGGATTGCAGCAGGCTAAGGTCTTCCGCGAGACGGCGGGCCTGACGGGCATTATCCTGACGAAGCTCGACGGCACGGCCAAAGGCGGCATCTGCGTCGCCATCGCGCAGGAGCTCGGCGTGCCGGTGAAGTACGTCGGCCTCGGCGAGGGCATCGACGATCTCCAGCCGTTCAACGCGGAGGAATACGTCAAGGCGCTCATCTGATGGGAAAATCATAAACCTGCGAGACAATAAGGAGACGAATATGGAAATCACTTCTGTTTGCCCCTATTGCGGAAAGGAAATGCGAGATGGAGCCATCCCTGTCTTGCGTGATATTTACTGGTGTCCAAGAGGTGAGGGCGGCATGCTCAAAGACGGATTTGGCGACGAGAAGGAACAGGTCTGGCTTGGCAGAGCGGGGCTGTTAGGAGATTATTACACGCCCGCCCGTTACTGTGAGAGCTGCAAGGTGGTCATCGTGCCCGTGCCGGAGATCGAGTGGCCGCTCGATAAGCTCGACAAAAAGTTCACGGCATGGCAGGAAAAGATGAGCGCGCAGCGCGAAGAGCGCAAGGCGCAGCGCGAGGAAGAAAAGCGGGAAGAAAAAAGCAGAAAGAGACGGGAAAAAGACCCGTGGGAGGTTTGACGATGAAATTTGTTTTGGCAACGCAGAACCCCAAGAAATTGAAGGAAATGAGCGCCATTCTGAGCGATCTCGGCGTGGAGGTGGTGTCGGAGGCCGACCTCGGCGTAAAGATCGAGGTGGAGGAGACGGGCGAGACCTTTGCCGAGAATTCGCTTCTCAAGGCCAAGGCCGTCATGGAGGCGACGAAGCTGCCCGCCATCGCGGACGATTCGGGTCTGTGCGTCGACGCGCTGAACGGCGGCCCCGGCGTGTACAGCGCGCGCTTTGGCGGCGAGGGGCTGGATGACACCGGCCGCTACCGCCTGCTTTTGCAGATGCTGCACGGTCAGGCCGACCGCCGCGCCCACTTCCACACGACGATCACCTGCGCATTCCCGAACGGCGACGTCTTGCAGGACGACGGCGAGGTCGAGGGCACGATCGCGTTCGCACCGATGGGCGAAAACGGCTTCGGCTACGATCCCGTGTTCTTCGTGCCTGACAAGCGAAAGACCTTCGCACAGCTTTCGGCAGAAGAAAAGGCGGAGATCTCGCACCGCGGCAAGGCACTGCGGGCATTCAAGGAAACGCTCAGGAATTATCTTGCGGAACATCAATAAAAAAGGATAAGGAAATACTATGGAATTAAGCAGCAAACAGCGCGCGTATCTGCGCAGCCTTTCCAATGACCTCGACGTGATCGTCCACATCGGCAAGGACGGCATCGGCGACAACCTCGTCAAGCAGGCGAACGACGCGCTGGAGGCGCGTGAGCTCATCAAGTGCCGCGTGCTTGAAAACAGCATGCTCACCGCGCGCGAGGCGTGCGACGAGCTGAGCGCCTTGACGCGCAGCGAGCAGGTGCAGGTCATCGGCACGAAATTCGTGCTCTACCGCCCCTCGCACAAAAAGGACAAGAAGGACAAGATCGTGCTGCCCAAGGCAACGAAGAAGACCGTGTAAAAGAGAAAAAGAGGTCGAACAAACTTGAAGATCGGAATTTACGGCGGCAGCTTCAACCCGCCGCATCTGGGTCATATGGCCGCGGCCGAGAGCGCGGCAAAATATCTGGGGCTCGACGAGCTCCTGCTCATCCCGGCGGGTATCCCGCCGCACAAGATGCTCTCCGCCGACGCGGCAGGGGCGGACGACCGCCTTGCGATGACGCGCCTGATGGGCGAGCAGATCGCGCTCGACACGGGCGTAAAGGTCACAGTCTCCGACATGGAGATCGCGCGCGGCGGCAAGAGCTACACCGCGGACACGCTGCGCATTCTGCATGAGGAGCATCCCGACGATGAGCTGTGGCTTCTGATGGGGACGGACATGTTCTTGACGTTCCAGTACTGGTACAAGCCGGACGAGATCGTGCGGTATGCGGGCCTGTGCGCCTTTGGCCGCACGGAAAAGGATGGCGAGGAGCTTTTCGCCCCGCAGCGCAAGTACCTCGGCCAGCGCTTTCCGGGCAGCCGCGTCGTGACGATGACGCTGCCGAACCTTGTCGACGTCTCGTCGACGGAGCTGCGCGCGCGCATCCCGAAGAGGGAGACGGATGGGCTTCTGGCCCCCGCGGTGCTGGGATATATTTACCGCAAGCATCTTTATGGAACAAATCTCGATTTAAAACGTCTAACCTTAGAGGACCTGAGACCCATCGCGCTCTCCTACCTCAAGGCCAAGCGCATCCCGCACGTGCTCGGCACCGAGCAGACGGCCAAGGCGCTCGCGGAAAAGTACGGCGCGGACGTCGAAAAGGCGCGCTTTGCCGCGCTTCTGCATGACTCGACCAAGCGTCTTTCGATGGAAGAGCAGCTCGCGATGTGCGAGCACTACCACATCGAACTCGACGAGCTGGAGAAAAAGGCGCTCAAGCTGCTGCACGCCAAGACCGGCGCGGCGCTCGCGCGTGACATGTACGGCGCGGATGACGAGATTTACAACGCGATCCTGTGGCACACGACGGGCAAGGCAAATATGACGTTACTTGAAAAGGTCATCTACCTTGCCGATTACATCGAGCCGAACCGCGACTTCGACGGCGTGGAGGACCTCCGCAAGGTCGTGTGGGAGGATCTGGACAAGGGCCTTGAAATGGGCCTTGCCATGACCGTGGAGGAAATGGAGCAGATGGGCAACCCCGTTCACCACAACACGCTGCAAGCGCTGGAGTATTTGAGAGGACATACCCATGAGTGATCAAAGAGAGATTTACGAGAGAGACAGGGAAGACCCCTATTACGAGGGGCGGCACACGCACCGGAAAGAGGGCTTTTTCGAGCGCAACTGCGACGAGGCCTGGGAGCAGGTCAAGGAGACCTTTTCCCACCCAGGGAGGCTCTTTGCCAAGGTGCTGCTCATCGCGCTGCTGTGCGGTGTGGTTGCCGGCGGCAGCTATCTGCTGAAAATCCGCGCGCCGGAGCTGCCGAGCAAGGACACTGACAGCAAGAATAACAATAGTGAGCAGATTGACGAGATCGACTATGGCGACGGCGTGCGTCCGCGCGCGGATGGCGAGCGAAAGAGCAAGGATTTCTACACCGTGCTCGTCCTCGGGCGCGACACGGGCGGCGGCGGCAACACCGACACGATGCTGCTCGCAAGCTACGACGTGACGAACCAGAAGGCGACGGTCATGTCTATCCCGCGTGACACGATGGTCAACGTCCCCTGGGACATTAAAAAGATCAACTCCGTCTACAACTACTACGGCGCGGGCGAGAAGGGCATCAAGGCGCTCTATAAGGAGGTTTCCCAGCTCGTCGGCTTCGAGCCGGATTATCAGGTTATTATCGAATGGGACGCGGTCGGCGCGATCGTGGATGCCATGGGCGGCGTTTACTACGATGTGCCGCGCGACATGAACTACGACGACCCCTATCAGGACCTGTATATCCATCAGGCCAAGGGCTACCGCAAGCTCTCGGGCGAGGACGCTATGCAGGTGCTGCGCTACCGCCACGACAATAAGGACCCGGTGACAAGGAAGAGACGTGGTTATCTTGATGGGGACATTGGCCGCATCAAGACGCAGCAGGGACTTCTGAAAGCGATGATCGAGCAGCTTTTGCAGCTCAAGAACGTGACAAAGATCGGCGAATTTGCCCGCGTGGTGAAGAATAATGTCACCTCCGACCTCACATTTGAGGAAATGCTCTGGTTCGGCTCGCAAGCCGTGATGGGCGGGCTCAAGGTCGACGATGTGAATTTCGTCACCATGCCGAATACCGGTAAATACATCTACAGCCGCTCCATCGGCGAGCCGCTTTCCTATGTTGTGCCGAACGCGCAGGAGCTTTTGGACCTTGTGAACAATGAACTCAGCCCCTTTGTCGAGAAGTTCACGATGAGCGATCTTGACATCATGTCCGTCAATTCGGACGGCTCGGTGTCCTCGTCCACGGGCCATGTGGAAGACAGCAAGGCGGCCAAGCCGCAGAATCACCAGTCCTCCTCCGGCTCGCAGACCGGCACGGGGGACAGCGGCACGACGACCGACCCGGGTACGACCACCGATCCCGGCAATACCGGCGACAACAGCGGCACGACGGTCGACCCTGGAAATACCGGTGACAACAGCGGCGGTACGACCGTTGATCCCGGAAACACTGGCGATAACAGCGGTACGACCACGCCAAGCGAGCCCACCACGCCCGACACCGGTGATACCGGAACGACCGACCCCAGCACGGGTGACGGCAGCAATACCGGCGACAGCGGAACAAGCGGCAGCGACGAGATGCCTGATTGGCTGCGCCCGTAATGTAAAAGAATAAAAAAGATCAAAAACTCAAAATAAGAAAAGGAGACCCCCTATGTTACCTTCCAGAGAATTGGCCGAGATCGCCGTCAAGGCACTCGACAGCAAAAAGGGTAAGGAGATCAGACTCATCCGCATCGACAAGATCACGACGCTCGCAGAGTACTTTGTCATCTGCACCGGTACGTCCAACACGCAGATCAACGCGCTGTGCGACGCGGTGGAAAAGGAACTGACCGAAAAGGGCGAGGAGCCGCTGCACCGCGAGGGCTACCGCGGCGGCACGTGGGTTCTGCTCGACTACGGCTGCGTCGTCGTCCACGTCTTCAACGACGAGGCGCGCAAGTTCTATTCCCTCGAGCACCTGTGGGCCGACGGCGAGGAAGTCGACCTGAGCGCCATCCTGCCCCACGCCGAGGAAAAATAACGCTTGACAAGGCGGGACAAAACGCCTAAAATGGTCATGCTGAATTTATGCAAAACGCGATGACGGAGCAAAAAGACGCGTGATTTTCACCTGAAGAGAGCCGGCGGTCGGTGCGAGCCGGTGGGAGAATGCGCGTGGATGACTCACTCCCGAGCAGTCCGCCTGAAAGGGCAGAACGGTCGCCCCCGTTACGGGCAAGGCTATGAAGCCGCTGAGGGCTCACGGGAAACCGTGCGCTGAATCAGGGTGGTATCGCGTAATGTGTTCGTTACGTCCCTGACCGTTTGAAAAACGGTCAGGGACTTTTTTTCGCATCAAAATACTATTTCACATAAAGGAGAAGATCCATGAAGTACGATTTCGCAGCCATTGAGAAAAAATGGCAGGACAAGTGGGAGCAGGTAAAGCCCTACGCCGCCGTGACGGGGGACAAGCGCCCCAAGTTCTACGGCCTGATCGAATTCCCGTACCCCTCCGCCGCGGGTCTGCACGTCGGCCACCCGCGCCCGTTCACGGCGATGGACATCATCTGCCGCAAAAAGCGCATGCAGGGCTACAATGTCTTGAACCCCATCGGCTTTGACGCCTTCGGCCTGCCGACGGAGAACTTTGCCATCAAGAACCACATCCATCCCGCCATCGTCACGCAGCAGAACATCAAGAACTTCACCCGTCAGCTCAAGATGCTCGGCTACGGCTTCGACTGGGACCGCGTGATCGACACGACCGACCCGCAGTATTATAAGTGGACGCAGTGGATATTCCTCCAGCTCTTTAAGAATGACCTTGCCTACAAGACGACAATGCCCGTCAACTGGTGCACGAGCTGCAAGTGTGTGCTGGCCAACGAAGAGGTCGTCGAGGGCGTGTGCGAGCGCTGCGGCGCGCCCGTCATCCGCAAGGAAAAGAGCCAGTGGATGCTGCGCATCACGAAGTATGCCGACCGCCTCATCGACGATCTCGACGACGTCGACTACATCGAGCGCGTGAAGACGCAGCAGCGCAACTGGATCGGCCGCTCCACCGGTACCGAGGTCACGTTCAAGACCAACACCGAGGATGATATCACCGTTTACACCACCCGTGTCGATACGCTGTTCGGCGTGACGTACACGGTCATCTCTCCCGAGCACCCGCTGCTTAAAAAGTGGAAGGGCATCATCAAGAACTGGGACGAGGTCGAGGCATATCAGGCTGCCGCCGCCCGCAAGAGCGACTTCGAGCGCGGCGAGCTCAACAAGGATAAGACCGGCGTTCGCCTCGACGGCATTGAAGTCATCAACCCCGCGACCGGCAAGGTTGTGCCGATGTTTGTTTCGGACTACGTTTTGATGGGCTACGGCACCGGCATCGTCATGGGCGTTCCGGGCCACGACCAGCGCGACTGGGACTTCGCCAAGGCGTTCGGCCTGCCCATCGTTGAGGTCGTCGAGGGCGGCGACATCACGAAGGAGGCCTTCACGCTCAAGGATGACACCGGCATCATGGTCAACTCCGGCTTCTTAAACGGTATGACCGTCAAGGAGGCCATCCCCGCGATGAAGAAGTACGCCGTCGAGCAGGGATGGGGCCATGAAAAGGTCAACTACAAGCTGCGCGACTGGGTCTTCTCCCGTCAGCGCTACTGGGGCGAGCCCATCCCCCTCGTCAACTGCCCGAAGTGCGGCTGGGTGCCCGTGCCCGAAGAGGAGCTTCCGCTCGTTTTGCCGCAGGTGGACAGCTACGAGCTGACCGACGACGGCGAGAGCCCGCTCTCCAAGATGACCGACTGGGTCAATACCAAGTGCCCCAAGTGCGGGTGCGACGCCAAGCGCGAGACCGACACCATGCCCCAGTGGGCCGGTTCTTCCTGGTACTTCCTGCGCTATATGGACCCCCACAACAAGGATGCCATCGCCAGCAAGGAAGCCCTGGATTACTGGAGCCCGGTGGACTGGTACAACGGCGGCATGGAGCACACCACCCTGCATCTGCTGTACAGCCGTTTCTGGCACAAATTCCTGTATGATATCGGCGTAGTGCCCAAGCCAGAACCGTACCAGAAGCGTACCTCCCACGGCATGATCCTGGGCCTGAACCCGCATGCCTTTGAAAACCAGCCCGATGCCGAGCGCAAGCGCCTGCTGGCCGAGTACGGCAGCGAAAAGGCTGCCCGCGAAGCTCTGGTCGAGAAGTACGGCGAAATGGCCGAGCACCCGATCGTCAAGATGTCCAAATCCCTGGGCAACGTTGTCAACCCGGACGATGTGGTGAACGAGTACGGCGCTGACACCCTGCGCCTGTACGAGATGTTCATTGGCGACTTTGAGAAAGCCGCTCCCTGGAACACCAACTCCATCAAGGGTTGCAAGCGCTTCCTGGACCGCATCTGGGCACTGAGCGAAAAGCAGGTGGAGGGCGAAGGCTACCGCCCGAAGCTGGAAGCTTTGATCAACCGCACCATTAAGAAGGTGGGCGAGGACATTGACGCCCTGAAGGCCAATACTGCCATTGCCCAGCTGATGATTTTGGTGAATGCCCTGTACGATGAGGGCGGTGCAACCCGCGCAGAGTACGAAGTGCTGCTGCAGCTGCTGAACCCGTTTGTTCCCCATATGACCGAGGAACTGTGGCAGCAGATGGGCCACACCGACACCTTGGCTTACCACGAGTGGCCGAAGTATGACGAAGCCAAATGCGTGGAGCAGACCATTGAGATTGCTGTTCAGGTGAATGGCAAAGTCAAGGCCCGCCTGAACGTTGCCGCTAACATTGAAAGCGCTGACGCCATTGCCGCTGCAAAGGCTGACCCCGCTGTGGCCGAAGCCATTGCAGGCAAGACCATTGCCAAGGAAATTTACGTCAAGGGCCGCCTGGTCAACATCGCCGTTAAGGGCTGATCGTTCCCCGTGGCGTGCCAGACATTACAACCTGATACCACCCGGCAAGCCTCCGCACAAGCGGGGGCTTTGCCCGTATCGGGACAAATTTGGAACAACCTGTGCGGGCTGGCCCGCAGCAAAACGCTGTGGGGTGTGCTGCTGCTGGCAGTTTTGTGGGGGTACGGCTACGCCATGAACACCCCTGCCGTGGATATGGACGACCTTGCCATTGCCACCTACCAGCAGGGCGGAGAATTTTTGCGCCAGGGCCGCATTACCGTGTGGCTGCTGCAGGCGCTGACCGGAATCATGACCTACCAGCGCTTTTGGCCGGAGCTGTTTTTTGCCCTCAGCCTGGTGTTGGCGGGCATTCTGCTGGCCGCGGTGCTGTACACGGCGGCACGGCGGCAGGCAAAACAGCCGGGGGCGCAGCTGCTGGCGGCAGGGCTGCTGCTGTGGCCCTACCATGGCGAAATTTTGATGTATTCCAACCAGTGTGGCGTTGGGTTTGGCTACCTGCTGTGCGCGTTGGCATTGGCGCTGGCACTGCCGCACCTGCTGTGCGGCTGGCGGAACAGCCTGCCCGGTGCCTGCGGCGCAGTGGTCTGCCTGTGTTTTGCACTGGGGTTGTACGAAAGCTTTGCCCCAGTCTGGCTGACGCTGCTGTGCGCCGCCCTGCTGCTGGATGCCGCGGCAGCGGAACCCCACAGCCGAAAAGCCGGAAAGATATGGGGCAGCATTCTGCGCGGACTGTGGCCGCTGGCCGCGGCACTGGTGCTGCGCAAAGGGCTGGCCGCCCTGCTGTGCGCCGCAAACGGCGTGAGCGGGCAGGATGGCACGGCATCCAAAACGAGCTTCTGGTTCCAGCGGGACAGCGTGCGGGCTGCAGTTGTGATCCCTGTGCGGGAATGGCTGACCAACTATCTGGCCCGTGCGTTTGGCATTCCGGCGCTGGCCTTGCTGGCACTTGCCAGCTGGGCGGTGGTGCTGTGGGTCCTGCGGCACCGCGGCGGCAATGGGCGGGCACTGTTTGCGGCGGGGCTGATTGTATCGCAGTTCTCGCTGGGCATCTTGCAGGGCACCGGTGCCCAGATGGCCCGTGCAGTGCAGTGCTTTGCTGTGTTTGTGCCCTTTGCGGCCTGGCTGTGGCTGGCCCCGGCGCTGGACCGCGGCAAACAGGGCGGAGCCAAAGCCATCATTTGTGCCGCGCTGGCGGGGGCGATGCTGGCGGTGGAACTGATCTCCCTGACGGGGACGATACGATACAACCGCGACCGCTGGCAGTATGAAGAACGCTTGCTGATTAAAACAGCAGATGAA
>OJSO01001032.1_pt1 | contig 20056 bp, 19 predicted proteins | sample 1599521 | NCBI WGS metagenome assembly OJSO01 (sample SAMN04168659, study PRJEB22393) | human gut metagenome | biome: human gut microbiome; feature: stool | host: Homo sapiens | collected 2014-05-12 | reverse complement strand
ACCGCCTGAGCCATGGCCTCCGTGTTGCCGGTGCTGCTCCAATACACTACTGCAGTCTTTTTCATGATGGTTTCTTTCCTTTCTCTGTTGAAAATATGTCACACGGCCAGCTGCGCCAGTCCGGAGCCCGCCCGCCACAGGGCGCAGCACCGGTCGGTGCAGCGCTTATACTGACGGAACAGCTCCTTGGCCCGCTCCTCGTCGCCATAGACCTTCCACAGTCCGGCACACTTGAAGCGGCAGGCCTTGTTCTCGATGAAGCCCCGTACATCCTCCGGAGGATAGCTGAGGAACAGTCCGATCTCGTGGGGGAATTCCTCGCTCTCCCGCAGACGGCGGATGAGACAGGCCACGCACTGCCCGGCGCTGTGACATGGGTACCCGGACTCCTCCAGCAGGCGCACGGCCTCGGTAACGACATCCAGTGCGCTACGACCGTCTTCAAGCATCCGCTGGCCGGTTTCAACGATATCCGACAGCACCTGTATATAACGCAACTCTTGCTCCTGGCTCAGCTGCGAACGGGTGATAGCCCCTGCGCCGCCGTGAATTGCAATGACTGCTTTACCCATTTTATTCGTCCATTAGGTGGCAGGTACCGGGGTTATAAATATCAGAATTTCTGTGACTTATTGATTCGATTTTTGAATATAGAAAGATGCAGACGTCATGTAAAGGTTAAGGCCCGTACCTCACACCCCATCCCATCAGGTTATTTAGATGAGTTAATCAGAAAGGGGATCTTCCAACATCGTTGAATATATTATTCAAGCCGATCGGCAATCTGTTTTTTTGCATAAAACACAAAGCGTTCAACAGACGGCATAGACGCAGCCCAGTTCTTTTTGGTTAACCCCAGGTATTCTGCACGCGCGGCTTGCAGCGTGTCAGCATACTCAACGGGTAATTGCGGTATAAGCCAGGAAGCGCCTTCATCTCTTTGCCGGGTATTAAGTGGCTGCCTAATGGTAACCAGTAAATCGATATCGCTTTGGGGCTTTAAGCCACCTTCAACAGCAGAGCCATACAAATGAACAGCAACCAGATCGCCCTCGATAATCCGCGCAATCAGTGCACTGGCGGCATTCACCTGTCGTCGAATTGAATCCGGGATAGTCGCAGACATTTAGCCTCCTGGAGAAAAAGCAGAAATCATGAGTCTATACTGCATCTTTCCTGTAGCGCTAATCTCTGGCAGAAAACCTGTATCAGATCTGATCCTAAGCCTGAGGTAGCATACTGTCCGCGTCCATTTTCTGACATAATGAGCGGATTCGATTTTGCCCCGCAGGAGTCTTCTCATGGAATTTACCGCCGGACTGATGCCGCTTGAAACGGCTCTTTCTCAGATGCTTTCGCGTATCACCCCACTCACCGCCGTCGAAACGCTGCCGCTGGTTCAATGCTTTGGCCGCATTCTGGCCACCGACGTCGTCTCCCCGATTGATGTGCCGGGATTCGATAACTCGGCAATGGATGGCTATGCGGTGCGATTAGCCGATTTACAATCAGACCAGCCTCTTGCGGTGGCTGGCAAAGCCTTTGCTGGACAGCCATTCCACGGCGAGTGGCCTGCGGGAACCTGCATCCGTATTATGACCGGAGCCCCGGTGCCTGCCGGTTGTGAAGCCGTGGTAATGCAGGAGCAAACGGAACAAACTGACGACGGTGTGCGTTTTACCGCCGACGTCCGCAGCGGACAAAATATTCGTTTGCGCGGTGAAGATATTGCAAACGGCGCGGTGGTATTCCCCACAGGAACTCGTCTGACAACCGCCGAGCTTCCCGTGCTTGCTTCGCTCGGTATTGCCGAGGTCCCCGTTGTGCGTAAAGTCCGCGTGGCGTTGTTCTCCACCGGTGATGAACTGCAATTGCCGGGTCAGCCGCTGGGTGACGGGCAGATTTATGACACAAACCGTCTGACCGTTCACCTGATGCTGCAGCAGTTGGGCTGCGAGGTGATCAACTTAGGAATTATTCGCGACGATCCCAACGCGCTGCGGGCCGCATTTATCGAAGCCGACAGCCAGGCCGACGTCGTCATCAGCTCTGGTGGCGTTTCGGTAGGCGAAGCGGATTACACCAAAACCATTCTGGAAGAGCTGGGAGAAATTACCTTCTGGAAGCTGGCCATCAAACCCGGTAAACCGTTCGCCTTTGGCAAACTGAGCAACAGCTGGTTTTGCGGCCTGCCGGGTAACCCGGTGTCTGCTGCCCTCACCTTTTATCAACTGGTACAACCGCTGCTGGCGAAACTCAGCGGCAACACCGCCTGTGGGTTGCCTCCGCGCCAGCGCGTACGCACCGCTTCACGCCTGAAGAAAACGCCAGGGCGTCTGGATTTTCAGCGTGGTGTATTGCAGCGTACCGCGGAAGGCGAACTGGAAGTCACTACCACCGGGCACCAGGGCTCACATATTTTTAGCTCCTTTAGCCAGGGCAACTGCTTTATTGTGCTGGAGCGCGATCGCGGTAACGTTGAGGTCGGAGAATGGGTTGAAGTTGAGCTATTTAACGCACTGTTTGGAGGCCTGTAATGGCAGAACTCAGCGACCAGGAGATGATGCGCTATAACCGGCAAATCATTCTGCGCGGCTTCGATTTCGAAGGTCAGGAAGCGCTCAAAGATGCGCGGGTACTGGTCGTTGGTCTGGGGGGACTGGGATGTGCTGCAACCCAGTACCTTGCTGGTGCTGGCGTCGGGCATTTAACCCTGCTCGACTTTGACACGGTATCCGTGTCAAACCTCCAACGCCAGACGCTGCACAGCGATGCAACCGTAGGGCAACCAAAAGTGATATCCGCCCGTGACGCGCTAACGCGGATTAACCCTTATATCGTCATTACGCCGGTGAATGCGCTGCTGGACGATAGCGAGATTCACGCGCTTATTGCCGAACATGATTTGGTGCTGGACTGTACGGATAACGTCAGCATCCGCAATCAGCTGAATGCCGGATGCTATGCCGCCAGAGTTCCGCTGGTTTCCGGTGCAGCAATTCGCATGGAAGGGCAAATTACCGTCTTTACGTATCAGGAAGGCGAGCCCTGCTACCGTTGCCTGAGCCGTCTATTCGGTGAAAACGCCCTGACCTGCGTAGAAGCCGGAGTGATGGCCCCGCTGATCGGCGTGATCGGCTCGTTACAGGCAATGGAAGCCATTAAGCTGCTGGCAAACTACGGTAAACCGGCATCCGGAAAAATCGTCATGTACGATGCCATGACCTGCCAGTTTCGCGAAATGAAGCTGATGCGTAATCCGGGGTGCGAGGTCTGCGGGCAATAAACGAAAGCCCCGGCGGCGTTTGTTATCCGGGGCTGAATTAATATACGTTCAATACGTCAGTGATTTAACGTCATCTTCAGAAAGCCCAGTAATCCTCACGATGACCGCCCGTGGGAGACCATCGTCCAACATTGAATGAGCAATGCGTAACGCTTCCTCGCGGCGGCCTTCAAGCAAGCCTTTTTGCATGCCTTCCCGCATCCCCTTTCGCTGTCCTGCCCTACGTATTTTTTCCACAATATTCATTGTACTCTCCTTGTGTTCGGGTACCCGCTGCGCCAGCTTGCGCATAAATCGTCCAAAGCGCGGTTTGTGACCGTGCTGGATTAGCAGGTAATTAAACAGCGCTTTTAGCTGGCTGTCATTAGCGCTTCCGGTAACCAACAGCGCGGCCAGCTTGTCCACCAACCCCATCAAATCGCGCTGACGAATATGCTTTTGAATCAGTTCCAGAAGAGCAATGCGTCGGTGCTGCATAATTTCTTCATCTGGAACAACGGTAATATCTACCAGCGGAAAAGCTGACAGGTAGAGCTGACGTGCAAGTGTTGGATTATCAAACTCATCCAGCCAGCATAGAGAGAAGGGATAAGGTGTATCGATTCCGTGATAAAACAGCATCGGCACAACTAAAGGTAACGTATTATGCCCGGCGTCGAGGTGACTTTGCATTGCCGCTATCGCATAACGCATCAGGCGAAATGCCATATGAATATCCGGGCGGCTTTGATGTTCGATTACGACATAAATATAGCCGTGCCCTTCACTGGTTTTCATCGACCAAAGTACATCGGAATAATATGCACGTAAGTTATCCTCGATAAAACTGGTCGGTTGCAGCTTTAATGTCGAAAAATCGCACAGCGTTCGTAGCGTGGAGGGAAGATGGATTTCAATGAAATCGCGCGCCGTTTCCGGGTATTTTAAAAACGTTTTAAATAGCGCATCGTGCGGCGTGGATGTGGGTGATTTTTTCATGGCGGTCCGTCACCTGATTAACATGATGACACGACTGTACCTGCCATGATGACGGGTCGCATGCCGACTTTGTCGGTTTTACGAGAGGGATTCGCAGATAAAAGCGTACAACTGCAACACATTCATTTTGACGGAAACATGTACGCAATAATGCCGGGACTACATCCCGGCACTCTCGTTTAAATAGACGTGCGACCGAATGCGCTCTGCCAGTCGTGCTCAAACTTCGCGACGGCAGCATCAACTGCCGGAGAGCTAATCATCTGCTGAGCAACGTCCAGCGGTAGCGTGATGGACTCGCAGCCTGCCAGCAGGCAATCCAGCGCCTGACGCGGTGTTTTAAAACTGGCTGCCAGTACTTTGGCGTGCGGGGCATGCATTTTCAGTAACGTCTGCAGGTCGGTCACCGTCTGAATGCCATCCCCTCCTTGCGCATCCACGCGGTTAACGTATGGCGCAACATATTCCGCACCTGCCAGTGCAGCCAATAACCCTTGAGCTGCACCGTATACCGCAGTACCCAACGTCGGGATCCCTTCTTCTTTCAGCAATTTTATAGCCGCCAGACCTTCTGCTGTTACCGGCACTTTGACCACGATATCAGCAATGATTGCCCGCAGCTTACGCGCATCGCTAACCATCCCTTCGGCGGTGGTCGCCATCACCTGAGCAAACAGACGGCCTTGTCCTCCCATCGCTTCCTGCAGTTGCGGCAGTAGTACTTCCAGCGTCTGGTTCCCCGCCGCCACAATGCTCGGGTTAGTGGTCACCCCTGCCAGCGGGAAAATGCGCGCCAGAGCTTTTACCGCATCAACATCAGACGTATCTAAATAGAGTTCCATAACCTTTCCTCAAACGAATTATTGGCATGAATAAAAGGTAGCACGGCGAAACCTCACGGTTAGTTGACGCACGTCAATATAACTTTCATTCGAAAGTAATTTAATCTTTATATGAAAGAAAAGAGGTCGCTTATGATTTTCAATATCCAGCGCTATTCCACGCATGATGGTCCCGGGATCCGTACTGTGGTGTTCCTTAAGGGATGCTCCCTGGGCTGTCGGTGGTGCCAGAATCCGGAAAGTCGCGCCCGTACGCAGGATCTGCTCTATGACGCACGCCTGTGCCTTGATGGTTGCGATCTTTGTGCTCAGGCAGCACCCGCAGTAATTGAGCGGGCACTAAGCGGGTTGCTGATTCATCGCGAAAAACTGACCGATGACGATCTGACGGCGCTGACCCACTGCTGTCCAACGCAGGCGCTAACCGTCTGTGGAGAGATAAAAAGCGTGGACGAAATCATGGCGACCGTATTGCGTGATAAACCGTTTTACGATCGCAGCGGAGGGGGCCTCACCCTGTCCGGTGGTGAACCGTTTATGCAGCCAGAGCTGGCGGCTTCTTTGCTCAAAGCCAGCCACGACGCCGGCATTCATACCGCAGTGGAAACCTGCCTGCATGTCCCGTGGAAGTATATTGAACCATCATTATCTGACGTAGATCTGTTTCTGGCCGATCTAAAACACGTGGCGGATGCGCCGTTTAAACAGTGGACCGATGGCAGCGCCTCTCGTGTGCTGGAAAATCTAAAAAAACTGGCCGCAGCTGGTAAAAAAATGATTATCCGCGTACCGCTGATTCAGGGATTCAACGCTGACGAAGCCGCCATCCAGGCTATTACCGATTTTGCTGCCGACGAGCTTCACGTCGGGGAGATTCATTTTTTGCCCTACCACACCCTAGGTATCAACAAATACCACTTACTCAGTCAACCCTACAACGCACCGGATAAACCGCTTGATGCGCCTGCACTGCTCGAATTTGCCCAGCAGTATGCCAGCCTTAAAGGTTTAACCGCGACCCTACGAGGATAATCGCCATGACCACTCTGAAACTGGACACACTCAGCGATCGTATCAAAGCGCATAAAACAGCCCTGATCCATATCGTGAAACCGCCGGTTTGTACCGAACGCGCCCAGCACTATACCGAGATGTATCAGCAACACCTGGATAAGCCGATCCCGGTACGCCGCGCGCTGGCACTGGCCCATCATCTGGCGGAACGCACCATCTGGATCAAGCATGACGAACTGATTATCGGTAACCAGGCAAGCGAAGTGCGCGCCGCGCCGATCTTCCCGGAATATACCGTCTCCTGGATTGAAAAAGAGATCGACGACCTCGCCGACAGACCGGGCGCAGGTTTTGCGGTAAGCGAAGAGAATAAACGCGTATTACACGAGGTGTGTCCGTGGTGGCGTGGTCAGACCGTGCAGGATCGCTGCTACGGGATGTTCACTGACGAGCAGAAAGGGTTGCTGGAAACCGGCATTATCAAAGCCGAAGGTAATATGACCTCCGGCGACGCACACCTGGCGGTGAACTTCCCGCTACTACTGGAAAAAGGTCTCGACGGCCTGCGCCACAAAGTCGATGAACGTCGCTCCCGCATCAATCTGACGTGTCTGGACGATCTCCACGGCGATCAGTTCCTGAAAGCGATTGATATCGTGCTGGAAGCCGTCACTTTACACATTGAGCGCTTTGCCGCGCTGGCGCGTAAAATGGCATCCACAGAAACGCGCACCGGCCGTCGTGATGAACTGCTGACCATGGCGGAAAACTGTGATGTGATTGCCCATGAGCCACCAAAAACATTCTGGCAGGCGTTGCAGTTGTGCTATTTCATCCAGTTGATTCTGCAAATTGAATCTAACGGTCACTCAGTATCGTTTGGCCGTATGGATCAGTACCTCTACCCGTTCTACCGTCGTGACGTAGAACTGAATCAGAGCCTCGATCGTGAGCACGCCATTGAGCTGTTGCACAGCTGCTGGCTGAAACTGCTGGAAGTGAACAAAATCCGTTCTGGCTCCCATTCGAAAGCCTCAGCGGGCAGCCCGCTGTATCAGAACGTAACCATAGGTGGCCAGAACATGGTCAGCGGTCAGGCGATGGATGCCGTCAACCCGCTCTCCTACGCCATTCTGGAGTCCTGTGGCCGCCTGCGTTCTACTCAGCCGAACCTGAGCGTGCGTTATCACGCGGGGATGAGTAATGACTTCCTTGATGCCTGCGTGCAGGTGATCCGCTGCGGCTTCGGGATGCCAGCCTTTAACAACGATGAAATCGTCATTCCGGAATTCATTAAGCTGGGCATTGAACCGCAAGACGCCTATGACTATGCAGCTATTGGTTGCATCGAAACCGCCGTTGGCGGCAAATGGGGCTACCGCTGCACCGGCATGAGCTTTATTAACTTTGCCCGCGTGATGCTGGCGGCGCTGGAAGGCGGACGCGATGCCACCAGCGGCAAAGTCTTCCTGCCACAAGAAAAAGCGTTGTCAGCGGGTAACTTCAACAACTTCGATGAAGTAATGGACGCATGGGATACGCAAATCCGTTACTACACGCGTAAATCAATCGAAATCGAATATGTCGTCGACACCATGCTGGAAGAGAACGTACACGATATTCTGTGCTCCGCACTGGTAGACGACTGTATCGAACGCGCGAAAAGCATTAAGCAAGGCGGCGCGAAGTATGACTGGGTATCAGGTTTGCAGGTGGGTATCGCCAACCTCGGCAACAGCCTGGCAGCAGTGAAGAAACTGGTATTTGAACAGGGCGCGATTGGTCAGCAACAGCTGGCTGCCGCACTGGCGGATGACTTCGACGGTCTGACTCACGAGCAGCTGCGTCAGCGGCTGATTAACGGTGCGCCGAAGTACGGCAACGACGATGATACTGTCGATACGCTGCTGGCTCGCGCTTATCAGACCTATATCGACGAACTAAAACAGTACCATAACCCGCGCTATGGTCGTGGTCCGGTTGGCGGCAATTATTACGCGGGTACGTCATCTATCTCCGCTAACGTACCCTTTGGCGCGCAGACGATGGCAACGCCGGACGGACGTAAAGCGCATACCCCGCTGGCAGAAGGCGCTAGTCCGGCCTCTGGTACTGACCATCTCGGCCCTACTGCGGTCATTGGCTCAGTGGGTAAACTGCCTACGGCCGCGATTCTCGGCGGCGTGCTGCTCAACCAGAAACTGAATCCAGCAACGCTGGAGAACGAATCTGACAAGCAGAAACTGATGATCCTGCTGCGCACCTTCTTCGAGGTGCATAAAGGCTGGCATATTCAGTACAACATCGTTTCCCGCGAAACGCTGCTGGAAGCGAAAAAACATCCGGATCAGTACCGCGATCTGGTAGTGCGTGTCGCGGGCTATTCCGCCTTCTTCACCGCGCTCTCTCCAGACGCTCAGGACGATATCATCGCCCGTACTGAACATATGCTGTAATCTCCTCAGCCCGGCGGCGTCGTCGCCGGGCCAAATCATTCACATCATCAATTCCGCTCTCACTTTCATTCGAAATATAATTTGTGCTCTGCGTCACATTGTTATTACACTGTTACGGTTTCATTTTCGAGCCAGGAGCACACCTATGAGCGTAAAAGTTATCGTCACAGACATGGACGGTACTTTTCTTAACGACGCCAAAACGTACAACCAACCACGTTTTATGGCGCAATATCAGGAACTGAAAAAGCGCGGCATTGAGTTCGTTGTCGCCAGCGGTAATCAGTATTACCAGCTTATTTCGTTCTTTCCTGAGCTAAAGGATGAGATCTCTTTTGTCGCGGAAAACGGCGCACTGGTTTACGAACATGGCAAGCAGTTGTTCCACGGCGAACTGACCCGACATGAATCGCGGATTGTTATTGGCGAGTTGCTAAAAGATAAGCAACTCAATTTTGTCGCCTGCGGTCTGCAAAGTGCATATGTCAGCGAAAATGCCCCCGAAGCATTCGTCGCACTGATGGCAAAACACTACCATCGCCTGAAACCTGTAAAAGATTATCAGGAGATTGACGACGTACTGTTCAAGTTTTCGCTCAACCTGCCGGATGAACAAATCCCGTTAGTGATCGACAAACTGCACATAGCGCTGGATGGCATTATGAAACCCGTCACCAGTGGTTTTGGCTTTATCGACTTGATTATTCCCGGTCTACATAAAGCAAACGGTATTTCGCGGTTACTGAAACGCTGGGATCTGTCACCGCAAAATGTGGTAGCGATTGGCGACAGCGGTAACGATGCGGAGATGCTGAAAATGGCGCGTTATTCCTTTGCGATGAGCAATGCTGCGGAAAACATTAAACAAATCGCCCGTTACGCTACCGATGATAATAATCATGAAGGCGCGCTGAATGTGATTCAGGCGGTGCTGGAAAATAAACCGCCGTTTAATCTTTGATTATCACCAATTCAGTTTATTGAGAAAGTGCATGTCATTATACCGGATACGGCGTGACCGCCTTATTTGGCATACAAAATCATGAAAATTCAATATATTGCGATACACTACCAGGCCTGATAAGCGTAGCGCACCAGGCAATCTTGCGTTTGTCATCAGTTTCAGTAGCCCTGACCATATCAGGGCTACTGATAATAACTTACTCGATCCCTTTACTACGCAGGTAATCTTCGTAATTACCGCTAAAGTCGATCACGCGTTCCGGGGTGATTTCCAGAATACGGGTCGCCAGGGAGCTTACAAACTCACGGTCGTGAGAAACAAAGATCAGCGTGCCCTGATACAGTTCCAGCGCCATGTTCAGCGACTCAATGGATTCCATATCCAGGTGGTTGGTCGGTTCGTCCATGATCAGAATGTTCGGCTTCTGCATCATTAACTTACCAAACAGCATCCGCCCTTTTTCCCCACCGGAAAGCACTTTAGCTGGCTTTTTGATGTCGTCCTGGCTGAACAGCAAACGACCGAGAATACTGCGCACCGCCTGCTCGTCATCGCCTTCCTGCTTCCACTGACTCATCCATTCGAACACGGTCAGATCATTTTCAAACTCATATTCGTGGTCCTGAGCGTAGTAACCAATGCGCGCGTTTTCAGACCATTTTACGGTGCCGCTGTCCGGTTGCAGATCGCCCACCAGCGTTTTCAGCAGCGTTGATTTACCGACGCCGTTGGTACCCAATACCGCCAGTTTTTCACCCACTTCCAGCAGCAGGTTGAGATTTTTAAACAGTGGACCGTTATCAAACCCTTTAGTCAGACCTTCCACTTCCAGCGCGTTACGGAACAGTTTCTTATCCTGTTCAAAACGGATGAACGGGTTCTGACGGCTGGAGGCTTTCACCTCTTCCAGTTTGATTTTATCAATCTGGCGCGCGCGCGAAGTTGCCTGGCGAGATTTCGAGGCGTTGGCGCTAAAGCGGCTAACGAAAGATTGCAACTCAGCAATCTGCGCTTTCTTCTTGGCGTTATCAGCCAGCAGACGTTCACGCGCCTGAGTCGCCGCCGTCATGTACTCATCGTAGTTGCCCGGATAAACGCGCAGCTCGCCGTAATCCAGATCCGCCATGTGGGTACAAACCATGTTAAGGAAGTGACGGTCGTGCGAGATGATGATCATGGTGCTGTCACGCTCGTTCAGCACCTGTTCCAGCCAGCGAATGGTGTCGATATCGAGGTTGTTGGTCGGTTCGTCGAGCAGGAGAATGTCTGGATCAGCAAACAGCGCCTGAGCCAGCAGCACACGCAGCTTCCAGCCAGGAGCAACTTCACTCATCGGGCCGTAGTGCTGTTCCACTGGAATTCCCACGCCAAGCAACAGTTCACCAGCGCGAGCTTCCGCAGAGTAACCGTCCATTTCGCCGTATTTCACTTCCAGATCGGCCACTTTATAGCCGTCTTCTTCACTCATTTCCGGCAAAGCATAGATGCGGTCACGCTCCTGCTTCACTTCCCACAGTTCAGCGTGACCCATGATCACGGTGTCAAGCACGGTGAATTCTTCAAAGGCGAATTGATCCTGACGCAGCTTACCGATGCGCTCGTTAGGATCGAGGGAAACGTTACCCAGCGTCGGTTCGAGGTCGCCGCCGAGAATTTTCATAAAAGTGGATTTACCGCTACCGTTCGCGCCAATCAGGCCGTAACGGTTGCCGCCGCCAAATTTGACGGAAATATTTTCAAACAGCGGCTTACTGCCGAACTGCATAGTGATATTGTTGCAAAGAAGCAAAATTGATACTCTCTCGTAGGTTACTGAGGTGGTTATGAAACAAAACGGGCAAGCATACTCTTACATAAGATTCTCATCAAAGAAGCAAGAACAAGGCGACTCCGTAAGACGTCAAACTGAGCTTGCTGAACAGTACGCACATGCGAATAGTTTGATTCTATCAGATAAGAACTTTCAAGACCTCGGAATCTCAGCATTCAAAGAGGGAAACAGACCTTCACTCGGTGACATGCTTGAAGCAATCGAGAAAGGTCAGATTGAACAGGGTTCGACTATCATCATTGAATCGTTAGACCGCCTGAGTCGCCGAGGCATCGACGTGACTCAACAGATAATTAAGTCGATCCTGCAACACAACATCTTTATCGCTTCACTGGTTGATGGTCTATTATTGAACCAAGAATCTGTCAACGACCTCGTAAGTGTCATCAGGATAGCCTTGGCAGCGGACCTTGCCTATAAAGAGTCCGAGAAAAAATCGCAGCGCCTACGTGAAACGAAAAGACAACAACGACAACGAGCACTAAACGGTGAAGTTATCAACAAAATTCTGCCTTTCTGGTTAGAACGGAAAGAAGATAAATTTTATTTTAGTGACAGAGTGGATTCGGTCATAAGAATCATTCAGTTACGACGAGAAGGATTTGGAACAAATAAAATCGCTAAAGCGCTAAACGACGAAGGTCATCGACCATTACGTTCTACTGGCTGGAATCATACAACGGTTGGAAAAACAATAAACTCGGTTGCACTTTACGGTGCATATCAAACATCTGAGACGACTAAAGATCGGAAAGTCATTCTGCTTGATATCATAGAGAATTATTATCCTGCAGTTATCAGCAAAGAAGAATTCATGCTTTTACAGTCTGATCAGAAACAAAACAAGCCTGGATATAAGTCGGAACACAATGCCTTCGCTGGAATATTAAAACACGAATGCGGGGGTTCTCTTGTCAGAAAATTCCACGTTGCTTCTGGAAAAACATATCAATACCATGTTTGTGCTAATGCAAGAGATGGAAAGTGTAACATAACGAAAAATTTTAAAAATATAGAAATAGCACTTTATCGGATAATGAGAAAACTGAAACTTGAGAAAAGTACCAATCTTGATGGGGCATTATTGATAGAGCGAGACACAATAAAATTAAAGATTCAGGAGCTAAATAATATGCTTCTCACTGAATCCAAGATCCCGACAAGTGTAATCCAAACGATAAATAACCTTGAGGATAAATTGCACGAACTTGAAGAAAAAATCAAGAAACAGAATAGTATGATTATCTCAGAACGGGCATTTGATTTGAATCTATTGCAGGAGATTAAAGACCCACAAGAACTGAACATGATGCTTAAGCGAGTTATCGAACAGATAACCGTTTATAATATAGGTAAAAAATGGAGAATAAAAGTTCTGTACAGAAACAAACACGTTCAGAGCTTCCTTTGGGATGGTGAAAAAATTAGTTTTATTACTGATACTAAAGAAATATTAGATCTCGTTAATTCTTGGGTCTAAAATGAATGTCTATCCATCGCTATAACGCCATGAATCGCTCTGTATCTTGTCAGAGCGATTAAAGCAGGCGTGGGCATTATTTAATACAAAAACCCCGTAAAACTCGATACAGTGCGTTTTAGAGCAAGGGGGCTAAATTACATTATCCATTACGTCTACATACTGATCCCATTGTTCCGCTTCTTATCGAAACACCTCTATAGTTGCTGTAACTCCCCAGGTAAGTTGAATGTAATCCCCTTCTTTGGGAATACTCGATACTAACCCGCCCCTCCCCACCTTAACATTACGCATATCATTCCTTGAAAAACCATTAAATACAATAATCTTCGTAGCCATGCCACCTCTTCTACCCACATCAATCGATCGATTTTATAGATCAATATACAATTATTGATAGATTTTACAGATCAATGTAAAATCAAGTCTCTCAGACTGATTTCGGTTCGAAATCAACCAATTTACGTTTACTGAAGAGTCGCAGTTTTTCGATAGCACAAGGAAAGACATACGCATGAAGCCAAGAAAACTCTTTATAATCATCACGTTGAATGCTTTTTTGATTTCAAGCAGCGCTACAGCAGCCTCAGATAACCGCATCAGTTTCCAGAATATTGATACCGTGGATGACCTTATGGCGCTCCCAGCAAGTGAACTTTGCCTGAATGGTGGACCTACGTCAGATGACATAGAACTCATATTGCTAAATGGCCCCTTGGCACGTTCTATGTATCAAAATGACCCTACGGCAGCACGGATGGTCATTAATGAACAATCCGCAAACATTAAAACCAGAATCAAAGAAAAGTGCTCAAATCCAGATAAGCCCGTGCGTAAGTTAACGAAAGGAATGTTTAAGAACGGAGACGATGTGTGCAAACGTGGAGCGCCGACGATAGAAGAAGCTAAAGTATTCATTAACGAGTCGGACGACCCTGAATTGAATATTGATAAACAATTGCAAGCCATTCCTTATGAATATCGCCTCATATTGGAAGAAGGTGCGAAATTAAATGGGTATACACTTCGTGAAATGTTTATTGAGGATATAGCTACGAAGATCTCAAAAAGTTGGGAAAAAGCGTGTGCTGATAAATCATATTTTCAGAATAAAGCAAAGAACATCACAACCGCTCATGACAAGCTAACAACACCGCATTCCCCGGAAGAAGATTATCGTATTGCGGATAAAAAGCTTAACGATACATGGAAAGAACTACCAACTGAAACACGTAAATCTTTGCTACCATCGCAACGAAAATGGATCAAACAACAGGCTACCTGCAATCAGGATGTTCAATGCTTAATTGACATGACCAATAAGCGCATCACTGAACTGGAGGCTGAAAATGCTAATTAATGATTTAACCGTAGTATTGGTCCATGACCATTTAGCACAATCACCGGGCAATACCTACCAAGGAAAATACACAGTAGGGCGATTTCATCTGACAGATTCGTTCATCGTTGGATATATGAAGCTGATACATGGAATCGAAATACCTGACTCATGGATCAGTAGCTGCTTCACAAACATATCAGATACCGATACCCGTAAGGTTATGTATATGGAAGGCTGCGACATTTTATCGAAACATATTATGAATGAAATCCGTAGTTCCGTGAAGTCTCCACCTGACAACGTAAAAATATACCGTACTGGCGAACATGTTACCAAAATAGAAATCATGGAAGAACGAAATGAAATCATCTTATGAACGTTATATTAAAAAATCAGTCTTAACGGCTGCTATCTCCTTCGGATTTTTCATGTTGAATGGGATAGCAATCACACCATGCCAGGCTAAAACCCCTCAAATAGTACCCACATCAGATGCGGATGCAGTGTCTTTACAACAAGCAACAAAATCCCCCAGACCTTCTGTGATTGATATCCTACCGAGACTGTATACGACTGAAGAGGTTTATGCGCGATTTAAAGAACATGAGTTCCGGGCAACGAACGATTTCAAAAAATGCCGATTGATGGTTACTGGTAAAATAGAAAACATCAGTACTGTTACATTCAGTAAAAAACCATTAGTTACATTGGATATTTCTGGTTCGAATGAAGGACTAAAGTTTATTTTTGAAAATACAGATTATGATAACGATAAGGTAGCAGCGTTAAACGTGGGAGATACAATAATTATTGCCGGATTGAATGCACGACCGGGTACATTTGAAGGTATTTTTTTAGATAATTCGCAAATCATGACTGGTATGATTTCAAAAAAGAAAAGGCAAATGTTGGCTGTGAATGGTGGAGTCTATGATAGGGAGATTTGTCATAAGTAACATTATTTATACTCTTCAAATGCAGGGGCCAAGCCCCCTGCATCTTTCATCAATGGACACTGTACCAAGCGGAATAAAACCTGTAAGGAGCTACATTGGCGATTTTTTTTGATGACATACGACTCGAAATATCGCGACAGAACATTAAAGCAGGACCTGCCCTGCGAAATGGCCAATCCCCATCGACAAAAACATAGCCAGTGTACTCCAGAACATAATTCTTATGATCGCCCTGACAGGAGGTGCTTTACCTACAACAGAGGATATATAACCAAGGACCACCAGTGAAAAAAGGGTGGAAAGGATAATAAACAAAAAAACCTGCTTTGGAGGAGATAACCATGCAACTATTAAAGGTAACACAGCACCAGCAGAAAAACTCAGAGCAGAAAAGACAGCAGCCTGAAGGGGCTGTGCAGAGTTTGTATCCGTCAGCCCAAGTTCTTCACGGGCATGAGCATCCAGAGCATCTCTCGCCATGAGCTGCTCTGCAACCTTATAGGCAAGCACAGGATCCAGTCCACGTTGTATATAAAGTGAAGTCAGTTCCTGCATTTCACCTTCATAATCGGTTTCCAACTCCCTTTTTTCCTGAGCAAGTGCAGCGTTTTCGGTATCAGCCTGAGATGAGACTGAAACATATTCTCCCGTTGCCATCGACATAGCACCAGAAACCAGTCCGGCAACACCAGCAAGTAAAACTCCCGAAGAACTGGTGTTTGCTGACGCAACACCAAGGACAAGGCTTGCTGTCGAAACAATTCCGTCATTTGCCCCCAATACAGCCGCCCTAAGCCATCCCACTTTTTCGATGCTGTGTCGTTCAAGATGCATATCTTTGCTTTCCTTCAACTACGCACACTAATCGGAATTACGGACATATAAGAATGCCTTGACAGATAATTAAACTATTGTAGTCAATGTTATCCAGCCATTACAGCACACTTTATTAATCATCAATCTATCACACTATTCCGTAACGGAATTTTTCCTTTGGCTACGGATGGTGAGAAATATATGCAGCAACCCCATCGAACCATGCGCCCAGAAATAGGTTTCAATAAATACAGTCAGAAACTTATGCAAATTCAGGACACTTTCTGTCAGCACTGGCGACATTCCAGGAATTGTATTGAGTGCAAACCAGAAACCACCACATGATGCAACGCCCAATAGCGCAAGTACACCAAGCCCCTGGATCAAGGCAGCAATCCCACCAGCATGAGCTTCAGGGAGACGGAATGACATCAGCATTTTGATATCTTCAACCACACCTCGAAAATCAAGGGTCAGCCAAGCAAAATAGTAATGAAATCCTCGTTGTGTCAGCATCCATGCAAGCATGATTAACCCAAGAACAATCAGTGATAATCCAGTGATAACATGGAACCATGTAACGAACCCTGTGAGAGTATAGTCACTGAGAGCATCGCTTTCGGTAAGATTTGAACTAACAATCTGCAATAAAATCAATACAGCTACGATGATATGAAGCACACGTAGAAATGGTGTGTCTTTGTGAGGGAGAGCATTACGTAAATTTTCATTCATAATTTAGCCACTTTGTTAGGGGTGGTTGACCAAATCAATATGCTTTTTATTAACGAAACCTTAACTTATCGGAACTAAACAATACTCTTTAATCAGAAAATGGTATCTAAACCTATAGTACATCACATCTGTAATATGAAGACATTACCATGAAGAAGTGTTTTTCCAGCCAAGAGATCATCAGTATGCTTCCGTGAAGCACGAAGCGGGTATATCTGCCCCGTGCAACATCAATAGGACTTAGCTTATGTTGAGGCAATATGTAGCATCGGTAAGCATGTTTGCGACCCCTACATTTTTATATGTACTGAGCAGATAAGATAACGTATTAGAATTTCTTCACCAGGGCATAACTATCCATTTTAATACAAGCAGGTATATCATGGCAGTTCCGGGATATCTTTCCAGCATATCTACTTTCTCCTGATAGTTCCCGGTTCAGTCAACGCCAAGTTTATTATGGTATTTTCTCATCATACTGCCCAGTTTCTGTGCTGCAATTTTCCCAGCGTCAAGACCTTCCTTTTCAGCGGTACTTTCAACAGCAGTTACCTCATCAATCAGAAGAGACATACCTGCAACATACGTTTCCCTGTCATACCCCTCTATCGGGCCGTTCAAGATGGACTCTGCTGTTGATTTCAGATCCTGCATATCTTTCCTGAAAGATGTAACATCCTCCTCCTTAAGTGCTGCACGGTAGCTTTTATTCATCATCTTCATGGCATGTTCAACACCGTCAGAACCAGCCATTACACTGGTAGATAAAAGAAGGGCTGTTCCTATTATAACAGTATGCATAATTTTTCTCATAATAACTCCATATTGTTTACTATCATTTAAAAAACATCACAACCCGAAGTTGCAACATTGAACAAAGAAAATAATTACTTGCCAATTTCCCCGAAGAAAATAAGCATTAAAATTATTATTTATGATTATTTACACTTCCGTAATCAAGGTCACTTCCCTCCTTAAAATAAGGGTCAACATGTGTCATAACATTTAATACATGATGATTATCTAAAACTGATTTCCTGGCCAAAACAGCAATGTCATGCCCTACTTTCACTGATAAATTACCATCAATTTCCAGATGAACATCAACAACAACAAGGTCCCCCATTTTTCTGGTCTTGAGGTCATGGATGCCTTCGACCCCAGGAGTGGATAGTAATGTTGTTTTTATACTATTTTCAGTTTCAATATCTACGGCCCTGTCCATCAAGTCATGAAGCGAATCTGACATAAATGAATATCCCATTCTGGTCACAATAAGTCCCACAACCAGTGCAGCTACCGGATCAAGCAATTTAAAACCTGATAAACTACCAATAATACCAATAGCCACCACCAAAGATGAGGCAGCATCAGAGCGGGCATGCCAAGCATTTGCAACCAGCATAGTGGATTTTACTCGGGTTGCTACTGCCAGCATATAGCGAAAAAGAAGCTCTTTGATAACCAGTGCAGCTAAGGCTACCCACAGAGCAACAATATGTACCTGAGGAATATCATCTGGCTGTTGCATTTTATTTGCTGCTGACCATAACATCCCGATGCCAACAATGAATAAAATTGTCCCCAGAATTAATGATGCACCATTTTCATAACGATGATGTCCGTAGTGATGGTCATCATCGGGATTTTTTTTACTTTTATGATTAGCAATAAGCACCACAAAGTCTGAAACTAAATCAGACAGAGAATGGATACCATCCGCGATAAGCCCCTGAGATCCGGAAAATACACCAGTAATCACTTGCCCGGATGTCAGAAAACAATTAACAAGCACACTAACCCAAGTACTTTTACGGGCCGCGATGAAACGCTCATGAGAACTAATATCAATATCATCCGTAAATTTGTTTACCTGCACCAGAAACTCCTTATAACAGCATCAACAGTTAATACTAAACAGACTATCCTTCCCGGACAGGTTCTGTGGTGAAAATATAATAATTGGTGAGATTTATTCCTGTAAAGGACGTGCCATGTTTGCGATGACATTCATTTATCATAATTTTTAAACATTAATTTATTCTTAACAGAATATGAAAAAATTGACAGTTACCACAACTATACGCTTACGTTCAGTGTATACGTATTCGGCAAACTAAAATTATTTTACAGGTTATTATGGCAGATGATAAAAACTGGTTATGTAGATGCTAGACTATTCAGGTCCCCAGTAGTGGCTCGCTGTAATTGATAAAGACCTACTGAAATGCAAACTGAGTGGTTCAGTTACAGGAACTGACTACATCGTATAACCCAAGCAAGATCTGAGAACATTCAGTACAACATCTCTTTTAGGTATACCTGATAAAGACCATGACACAAAGTCTCAATAGGGTTATATTTAATTCTATTGACAGCAAAACGACGTAATGTATCATATGGGTGTTGAATTGATATTTAAAAGAGAATCCATAATGAATGTCCGTATCTACTGCCGTGCATCTACTGAAGGCCAACATGCTGATCGTGCATTAGCTAGCTTGCGCGAATTTGCGCAAAGCAAAAACTGGTCGGTTGCCGGAGAATACATTGAGAATGCAAGTGGTGCGAAGCTGGAGCGTGTGGAACTAATGCTTCTCCTCGAAGAAGCACAACCCGGCGATCTGCTTCTTATTGAAGCAATTGACCGTCTCAGTCGTCTTCAGCATGAAGAATGGGCTGAACTCAAAGCCACGCTGAACAGTAAAGGACTGGTTATTGTATCAATGGATTTGCCAACAAGCTGGCAGATGGTTGAAATGTCCGGTAATGACCTAACCAGCGGCATTCTTCGGGCAGTCAATGCTATGCTGATCGATATCCTTGCGACAATGGCACGACAAGATTATGAAACCCGCCGTAAACGCCAGGCACAGGGGATTGAGAGAGCAAAACAGGCAGGTTTGTACACGGGGAAAGAAAAAGATATGGAAGCCCGTGAGACTGTTCGCGAAATGCTGGAACAGAACGTTAAACCAGCCCACATAATGAAAGCAGCAGATATCAGCCGTGCCACATTTTACCGAATCAAGAAGGAATTAATAAACTAATTTCATTCGATTCTGACCAGACTGTGTAATTGAACCAGATTTGACTACCCATTTGCTTTTTATCTTGGTGAATGTCTGATGTGTGCCAAGCGGGCATTGCTGGCATCACAACGTGTTAATCAACGGGTAGCAGTTCAGGCGGCATATGTCGCCATAACCCATCTAACTCGTACAGCCCGCCATATGCGTTATTTTCCGATGGTCACTGTTAATAGCATTGTCTCTCGTCATGAATACCGGCGTTTTAGTCGGGAGTCCAGCCTTTCTGTTTCATCCATGACTTTGATGTACTCTTTGGCTAATTTC